>LBJMR02800__coassemble_158_pt1 | contig 191129 bp, 167 predicted proteins | sample LBJMR02800__metabat2_low_PE_050 | metagenome-assembled genome bin LBJMR02800 | reverse complement strand
TGTCGGGAGGACAAGGCTGTTTTTATTGCAAGGTAAAAGCCGCGATTCGCTGTGCGCCGGTGCGCACAAAAAAGGCAGTCCCAAACGGAACTGCCTTTCTTTTTATCCTCGGAAACCGAGATTATTTCATAGCTTCTTCCACAGCAACTGCGCAAGCAACGGTCATACCGACCATCGGGTTGTTGCCCGCGCCGATAAGGCCCATCATTTCGACGTGCGCCGGAACCGAGGAAGAACCGGCGAACTGTGCGTCGCCGTGCATTCTGCCCATGGAGTCCGTCAAGCCGTAAGAAGCCGGGCCTGCCGCGACGTTGTCGGGGTGAAGGGTACGGCCTGTGCCGCCGCCGGAAGCAACGGAGAAGTATTTAACGCCGTTTTCGTTCGCCCATTTCTTATAGGTGCCTGCAACCAGATGCTGGAAGCGGGTGGGGTTGGTGGAGTTACCGGTAATGGAAACGTCGACGCCCTCTTTCTTCATGATGGCGACGCCTTCCAAAACATCGTTTGCACCGTAGCATTTGACAGCCGCGCGCTCACCGTCGGAATAAGCGGTCTCGCTGACGACTTTCAGCTCGCCGGTGTAGAAATCATAGTCCGTTTTCACATAAGTGAAGCCGTTGATTCTGGAAATAATCATTGCGGCATCTTTGCCCAAGCCGTTCAAAATAACGCGCAGGGGTTCCTTGCGGACTTTGTTTGCAGTCTTTGCAATACCGATTGCGCCCTCTGCCGCGGCAAAGGATTCGTGACCGGCCAAGAACGCGAAGCACTTGGTGTTTTCATTCAAAAGCATTGCGCCGAGGTTGCCGTGGCCGAGACCGACGTTTCTCTGTTCCGCAACGGAACCGGGCACGCAGAACGCCTGCAAGCCTTTGCCGATGGTAGCAGCCGCGTCGCAAGCGGTTTTCACGCCTGCTTTAATTGCGAGCGCAACGCCGAGGGTGTAAGCCCAAACCGCGTTGTCGAACGCGATCGGCTGAACGCCTTTCACAATCGCTTCAACGTCAATACCCTTTTCGGTGCAAAGGGCTTTTGCTTCTTCGAGACTTGCAATGCCGGCTTCGGCTAAGCATTTCTCGATTTTCGCCATTCTTCTTTCTTTACCTTCAAACATAACATCATTCGCCATTGTTCTGCACCTCCTTATTCTTCACGCGGATCGATATATTTTGCAGCGTTTGCAAAACGACCGTAAGTGCCGGTATTCTTCTTGAGTGCTTCTTCCGGGGAAACACCGTGGCGGATGTCTTCGAGCATCTTGCCGACTTTGATGAACTCATAGCCGATGACTTCGTCGTTTTCGTCAAGCGCCATCTTGGTGACATAGCCTTCGGCCATTTCCATGTAACGAACACCTTTTTTGTTGGTGGAGAACATGGTGCCGACCTGGGAACGAAGCCCCTTGCCGAGGTCTTCGAGCGCCGCGCCGACCACAAGACCGTCTTCGGAGAACGCAGACTGGGTTCTGCCGTAAACGAACTGGAGGAAGATTTCGCGCATGGCCACGTTGATTGCGTCGCACACAAGGTCGGTGTTCAGGCATTCAAGCAAGGTCTTGCCGGGCAGGATTTCCGCAGCCATAGCGGCGGAGTGGGTCATGCCGGAGCAGCCGATGGTTTCAACCAAAGCTTCTTCGACAATGCCGTTTTTGACATTGAGGGTCAGCTTGCAGGTACCCTGCTGCGGTGCACACCAGCCCACACCGTGTGAAAAGCCGGAAATGTCTTTGATGTCATAGGCTTTAACCCATTTTCCTTCTTCGGGAATGGGCGCGGGCCCGTGATGCGGCCCTTTGGCTACGCAACACATTTTTTCAACTTCTTGGGAATAGTTAATCATGTTTTTTGTAACTCCTTTCTGAACCATACTGCCTTTATTATACAGGCTTGACAGATATTTATCAATAGACATTTTGACAATATGCTACCGGTTCAGGAAAAAATATTGTCCATTTTTGTGATATGCCCGCTTGACCGCCTTGTTTTCGTAATACCCCGCAAGCAGTTTGGCGGTCATGCGCACGTCGCGCCGCATTTCATAAAGACAGGCGAGCCGCCGGTAGGCCTCGTGCCGCTGTTCGCCGGAAAGGCTTTTCGCCACCGGCAGAAAAGCGTTGATTTGCTTGGTGAGCTTTTCCTCCTCTTTTAAGTATTCCCGCGATAACTCCAATAATGTCATAAGCACCTCTCTTTTCCAGAAAAGAACAAATGTTCGGTTTTCTGAAAATAATGGTACAGTTTCCGGCAAAATTTGCAAACGAAAAGCGCTTCCAAAGTCCGCTTTTTGGGACTTTGAGTGTGATAGAAAGATTTAGCACGCGGTGCGGGCACCGAATCGCGGTGCGGGCTGCCGCACTGCAAATACGGGCAGGTAGGTTGCAAGGATTTTTTCTTTTCCGCCCGACCGAAAGGTTTTTCAATCCGTAGGGGCGGTGTGATTCCCCTTACAGGGGAATGTCTGCGTAGCAGACAAAAGGGTGCCTGAATTCGGAAAATTCCACCGCCGCCCGCAGGATTTTGCCAAAGCTGATACCGGGATATGAAAGAAAAGGCACGCACCAACTGCCTGCTCGAATTCGGTGTGCCCGGCGGCACAAAAAACGGGCGGGCACAGAGACCCGCCCCTACAAGATTTTATCCAAGCCGATGTCGGGAGGACAAGGCTGTTTTTATTGCCAAGTAAAAGCCGCGATTCCCTGTGCGCACAAAGCCGATTCCGGGATAAGAAAGAAAAGGCACGCACCAACTGCCTGCTCGAATTCGGTGTGCCCGGCGGCACAAAAAACGGGCGGGCACAGAGACCCGCCCCTACAAGATTTTATCCAAGCCGATGTCGGGAGGACAAGGCTGTTTTTATTGCCAAGTAAAAGCCGCGATTCACCGCGCGTTGGCACGCGCAGGGGAACCCCCGGCGAGGGTTCCCCACGCCAAAACAGTCCCCCGGACTGTTTTGCCTCCCCTCCTGCGCTTTTGTGACGGAAAGGAATTTCGCTCCGTGCGCGGAGCGACCAAAGGTTTCACCTTTGGATTCCACCGCCTTTAAAAAGGCGGGCGAAACGATAAATGTTGTTATAATTTATTTTTTACAATTTTTGCAAAGTCGATGTCGTAGTTAAAAATGAAAATGGAATTACATCGGCACACATATAACGGACAGCCGCAAGGGCTGTCCCTACGGTTTGCTCGAAACCGTAGTCGGCACAAAAAACGGGCGGGCACAGAGACCCGCCCCTACAAGATTTTATCCAAGTCGATGTCGGGAGGACAAGGTTGTTTTTCGCAGTAAGTAAAAGCCGCGATTCCCTGTGCGCACAAAGCCGATTCCGGGATAAGAAAGAAAAGGCACGCACCGACTGCCTGCTCGAATTCGGCGTGGCCGGCGCCGCGCACGCGCCGCGCGCTTTTCATTTTTTGAAAATTATGATACAATAACCACAATAAAGTCATAAAACGGAGAAGCTTATGGATTTTTTCGCGGTATTTCAGTTTTTCTCGGAAAATGTGGAACTGACCGAAGCGCAGCGGCGGTTGGAACTCGGCGCAGTCCTTGTGACGGGCGCGCTGCTTTTGTGCGCGCTGGTGCTTCTTCTGCGTAGAAAAATCAAACTTGCAAAACGGCGCCGCGCCGAAACGGAGAAAGAAAATGCCAATCGTTAAAAATCAGGAAATCGAACTGACAATTGAATCGCTGACCGCAACCGGCAGCGGGGTCGGGCATTTGGACGGCTTCGCGGTGTTCGTCGCGGGGTCGGTGCCCGGCGACCGGCTTTCGGTGCATATCATTAAGGCAAAAAAGACTTACGCCGTCGGAAAGATTGTTCGGATTTTAGAGCCCTCGCCCGACAGAATAACGCCGGACTGCCCGGTGTTCCCGCGCTGCGGCGGGTGTGCGTGGCGCAATATGCGCTATGAAGCGGAGGCGCGCGAAAAACGCCAAAGGGTCGAGGAAAATTTTAAGCGCCTTGCGCATTTGCCTCTGCCCTGCACCGAAATTCTCACGCCCGAAAGCCCTTTACGCTACCGCAACAAGGCGCAGTACCCGGTCGCAAAAGAAAACGGCGCAATCCAAATCGGCTTTTTCTCGCCGCGCACGCACCGTGTGATTGACTGTGCGGACTGTCTGTTACAGCCGGCGGAATTTGCCGGAATCGTGGCGGCATTCCGTGCGTTTTTAGAGGAAACCGGCGTTTCTGTTTATGATGCGGAAAGCGGAAAAGGACTTGTCCGCCATTTGTATTTGCGCAAGGCCTATGCCACCGGGGAAATCATGGTCTGTGTCGTCATTAACGGCAAAACGCTCCCCGAAACTGAGCGCTTGGTGGAATTTTTGCGCGCCGAAAACCCGAATATAAAAAGCATTTTGTGCAATCACAATACGGAAAAAACCAATGTTATTTTAGGGGAATCCTGTACCCTGTTGTGGGGGCAGTCTTATATTACCGACGAACTTTGCGGGGTTCGGGTGCGGCTTTCCGCACAGTCGTTTTATCAGGTCAATCACGATATGGCCGAACGCCTTTATAAAAAAGCCGCCGAATTTGCAGAATTAGACGGCTCGGAAACCGTGCTCGACCTTTACTGCGGCACGGGGACCATCGGGCTTTCGATGGCGAAACAGGCGAAAAAAATCATCGGCGCGGAAATTGTGCCGCAGGCGGTGGAGGACGCGCGCGAAAACGCCCGCCGAAACGGCATCGAAAACGCGGAATTTTTCTGCGGCGACGCCTCGGACGCGGCAAAACGCTTTCGGGAAGACGGCGTTTGCCCGGACGTTGTCATTTTGGACCCGCCGCGCAAAGGTTGCGCCGAAGACGTGCTTCGCACCGTCGCCGAAATGAACCCCCGAAAAATCGTTTATGTCTCGTGCGACAGCGCCACGCTTGCCCGCGACGCCGCGATTTTAGCAAAGCTCGGCTACCCGCCCGAGAAACTCTGCGCCGCCGACCTGTTCCCCCGCACGGTGCATGTGGAGTCGGTGTGCTTGTTTTCTCGAAACGAAGCGGAAAACGGCTGAAAACAGAATGAAAAACGCAGAAATTCGGAGGCGTTTTATGAATCAAACAGAACAAATCGATTTGCTGGAACAAAACATGATGCGGTTTAACAAAGGCGACGCGAAACGCATTCAGCACCTGATGAAAGTGCACCGCTTTGCGCAGCTTATCGGGCACATGGAAAAGCTGGACGCGCACACGCAGTTTATCACCGAATGCGCCGCGCTGGTGCACGACATCGGGATTCGTCCGGCGGAAAAGCAATACGGCGCATGCGACGGCAAGCTGCAAGAAAAGGTTGGCCCTGCCTACGCGCGGGAAATGCTCGAAGAAATGCAGTTTGAAAAGGCGGACATTGACCGCATTTGTTATTTGGTCGCGCACCACCACACCTATCAAAATATTGACGGGGTCGATTATCAAATTCTCGTCGAAGCGGACTTTTTGGTGAACGCTTATGAGGACGCGTTAAATAAGGACGCGATTCAAACGGTCTATAATAAAATTTTCCGCACCGAAGCCGGAAAAACCCTTTGCCGGCTGTCGTATTTGGAGGGATAATTGCCGCAAAGCAAAGGGGAGAAACAGAAATGATGAAAAACGCGAATACATACTGTGGGTGGTGTCGTTTATGTGCTGACCGCGGCGCTTTTGCTTGTGGGCACATTTTACGATTTGCAAATTGACAAGGCGCTTTACAACCCCGAAAACGCCTTTGCGCTGTTTTTGCAGAAATACGGCGAGGTGCCGCGCTTTGCGCTTTGGGGGCCTGCCGCGGCGGTGCTGTATGCTTCGCACGAGCTGTTCGTCCGCCGGTTTTGGAACCGGGTAAATAAGTAACAAACAAAAAAAGACGCCTCGTATTTCGTACTTCGGAATACGGGGCGTTTTGTATGCCGCGGGAAAATCTGCGCAAAATTTTATTGCAGGGCGAAATCGTGATAAAACGAGCTGTAAATCAAATCGGCGATTTCGGCGGGTGTTTTGGGCACCTCCTCTAAAATCCAAAGGCGCACCAACGCAAAAATCCCGGCGGAAAAATAGCTGTTGATAAGCGAAAAGGTGGCTTCGTCCACCGGCTTTCCGCGGTAAAGCACGGTTTTCTTGCCCAAAACGCCGGCGGACAGCACGCGGTACATTTCGGCGGCAAACGGCTTGTCGGCATTGCTCTGCGCAAGAATCCGCAAAAGCGGCGCGTTTGCCTGTAAAAATTCGCACATTTTCAAAAGGAACTGTTTTTCATTCGGTACACCCTGCACCGGGGCGGTCGTGCGGGAAAACTGCTGCACCGCGTCGGCGGCGATTTCCGAAAGCACATCGTCGGGGGTTTCATAGTGCCGGTAAAAGGTGGTGCGGTTGATTTGCGCCTCTTCGCACAAAGCGCACACGCTGACTTTTGCAAGCGGTGTTTTTTTTAGCAGTCGCAGCAACGCTTCCTGAATCAAACGTTTGGTGAGCGCGACGCGCTGATTGACTTTTTCCATAGGATTCACCTTAATAGTTCGTTTTTCGCAACAAAATTGCCGGGACTGTTGCGCTTGCGACAAATCCAAAGCAACTGACTGTTGCAAGCACAACAAATGTTGCATTATAATAAGCATAGTACATACCGCCGCAGGTGTCAAGACCTTTGCGGCGCAGGAAACGGAGGTTTTTCAGCATGAAGTGGCCGAAAGAGTTTGTTGCCGCAAGAATTTTGCTTTGTGTTTTAGAGCTGATTGTGGGAATTTTGCTTTGGATTGACCCCGCCGGATTTGCGACCGGGATTTTTGTCGTGGGCGGCGTTCTTCTGATGCTCTTGGGTGTGGTGCAAATTGTGCAGTATTTTCGCCTTTCCCCGGAAGAGGCATTTTTCCGGCAGCCGTTGGTCAAAGGGCTGCTGCTTATCGGCATCGGCGCGCTTTTTGTGTTCGGCGCAGACTGGCTTTTGCTGACATTCCCGATTCTCACAGTACTTTACGGCATTGCGATTGGTTTTTCGGGACTTGTGAAAATTCAGCTCGCGGCGGATTTGTTCCGCTGGAAAATCAAAAAATGGGTGTGGCCTGCGCTCAGCGCCCTGCTTTCGATTGTGTGCGGCGCTTTAATGCTCTGGAACCCCTTCGCTTCCACAACCGTGCTTTGGAGCCTTGCCGGGGCGCTCTTGGTTGCGGCGGCCGTAACGGACGCGGTAACGTTGCTGTTAAACCAAAGAGAAAAATAAGAATTTTTAAAAGCTCGAAAAAGGATGACGATATATGAAAGTAACGCTTTCGGAGTGGAAAGGCAACAAGGTGGAGGCGCTGCGAAGGCTTGCCGTTTCGCTCGGCGCGCTGGCGGTCATTATTTTGTTTTCCGTTTTTGCACCGCCGCAGACCGAACTGTTTGACAAGGTCGGCATGGCGCTCGCTATTTTGGCGTTGGCAATCTTTTTGTGCCGTTTCCCCGTGGGGGCTTATCTGATGGCAAATTTGCTTACCGTTTGCGCGGCGGCAGGCTCAATTCTCAAATTTTACGACCGCTTTCCCGGCTATGACCGCGTGGTGCATTTCATCAGCGGTTTAATTCTCGGCTATATCGGCGTTTATCTTGTGCGTTGGCTGTTCGGGCGGCTGAGCCTTTACCCGGAACCGTTTGTTGTAATTTTGTTTGCGGGGCTGTTTTCGTTTGCCTGCGCCGGCTTTTGGGAAATCATTGAATTCTTGACCGACTGCGTCATGCACATGGGCGTGCAGCACGGCAACACCGACACAATGGGCGACATTGTCGCCGGGTATCTCGGCGGGGTGTGCTTCCAGTTACATAAACTGTTTGAAAGCCGGAAATTCTTTACGAAAGACCGTATCCATAGCTTTTTTAAAGGCGAAATCCTGCCGGCGGGAAAAGACGAAACGCCGAAAAGTGAAAAAGTCCCGGCAGGGAAAGTATAACAGGAGAAAGCGGAAAAACAACGCAAACAAAAAGCAGAGTACAAAATGTACTCTGCTTTTTATACTTTCAAATTTATTTTACCACGGATTGTTGCTGTCGGGGTCGGTGGGGTCCCAAACACGGCGGCTGTCGTTTGTGTCGATGTGAATGGGCGTGGGCTTTTCAAGCGGTTCTTTCTGGTCGCTGTCGTAAATGGTTACGGTCGTGCCTTTCGGGCAGTTGTCATAAATCCATTTCGCGTCCGCGACGGAAAGGCGGATACAGCCGAGCGAAGCGGGCTGACCGAGCTTGTTGTATTCATCATATTCGAGGTCGCTCTTCGACTGGGTGAAATACGGCACCGAGTGGAACAAAATGTGCCCCGTGATGCGCGTGGCGTATTGCCCGTATACGTTGCCCGAAAGCAACCGCCAGGTGTATTTGTCGCTGGTCGTGTAAGTGCCGGTCGGCGTAGCGCCGTCCAAACCTACCGAGCAGACCATGGCTTTATAAGGCTTTGTGTAATCGCCGTTGTCATCTTTCGCGTAGGCAATCACAATATTTTGCTCGCGGTTGACCTTTAAAAGATAAGGTGCGTCAGATTTTTCGCTCTGACCGGGCGCAACAGTCACATAGTCGCCCGAAACATAGCCCACGCCGCCGTTATAATCGATGCGGTACCAGCCGTTCGAGCATTTGCCGGTGACGGAAAGGGGCGTGTCCTGCCCGACCATGCCGAGTTTTGTGCCCTCTTGCGACGGCTCGCTTCGAACGTTCAGCGTCACGGTTGTGGAATACATGGTCGCTTGGTAGTCGGTAATGGTGACTTCGCCCGCGCTTTGCGTGGTTTCCGGCGCTTCGGTGGGCGCGGCGGTCGGCGCTTCGGTTGTCGGCGCCTGCGTTTGCGCCACGGGGGCACTTGCCGCCTGTGTCTGGCGGTAATGTCTTACCACCAAACCGGTTACAACGCAAATTACGGCGACGAGCACAGCCGCCAAAATGATGATCAGTTTTTTGTTCACGGGCGGGCGTTTCCGTCTCGGACGGCGGCGCGCCGGTTCTCTTTTTTTATAATTGGATGTAAATTCCATAAGCACATTCCTTTTTTCGACAAAGTATATCTTTTTTCAATAGTATAGCTTTGCAAGCGCAACTTGTCAACCGCCGCCAAGCGAATGCGACGAAAAATCCCTTAGAATTTATTTCCGGTGTTCAGTTCGTTTTCAAAGGCTTAAATAAGATTTGAATTGTCGTGCCGACCTGCGGCGTGCTTTCAATCGACAGTTCCGCGTCGTGCATCAGCGCGGCGTGCTTGACAATCGAAAGCCCGAGCCCCGTGCCGCCGGTTTCTTTGGAATGGCTTTTGTCTACGCGGTAAAACCGCTCAAACACGCGCCCTAAGTGTTCTTCGGCAATGCCGATGCCGGTGTCGCGAACGGTAAGGCGGATTTTATCTTCCGGTGTTTTTTCTAACGAAACGTTTACGCTGCCGCCCGACTTATTGTAGGCAATCGCGTTGTCGCAAAGGTTATAAATCATTTCATAAAGCGACGGCTCAAAGCCGCTGACGGTTTGTTCGCTGCCGGAAAAGTGAAGTGTGACGCCCGCTTTTTCCGCTTTTTGGGAAAGTTCCTGCAACACATTTTGACAAAGTTCGGAAAGCTCCACCGGCACAAACTCCGCCCGCAGTTCGTCTTCGTCGAGCTGGGAAAGCTTAATAATGTCTTCAATCAGCGTCAAAAGCCGCGCGGCTTCTTTGTGAATGCGGTCGGCGAATTTCGGAATATCCGATTCATTTGCCAGCCCGTTGCCGATGATTTCCGTATAGCCCAAAATCGAGGTTAAGGGCGTTTTCAGCTCATGGGAAACATTGGCGGAAAACTCCCGCCGCATTTTTTCGGAAAGCTCGCTGTCGGTAATGTCCACAATGAACAAGACCGCCGCGTTCCCCGCAAGCGAGTTTTGCACCGGCGTCGCCGTGAGCGTGTAAACGCGCCCGCCCTGTTTCATTTTTTTGGTTTTGGCTTTTCCCGCAAGCGCGCTTTCCACCACGGAAAGATAGTGCTTTTCACGGCAAAGCTGTAAATAAGAGCCACCGGTTTCGCCGGACAAAATCGCGCGGGCGGCGGCGTTGGCGGAAAGGACCGTGCCGTCTTTAGAAAAAATGACAAGCCCTTCCTGCATACCGGAGGTAATCAAATCAAACTCCTCCTGCCGCGCGGTGAGCAGGCGCACCTGCTCGTGGCTTTCTTGGTTTTGTTTGTCGAGCCGGCGAAGCAGGGGGGAAAGCTCGTCGTAAGTTTTGTTTTCAAGCGGATGTTTTAAATCGAGCGTGTTAAACGGGCGGACAATGGCGCGCGTTAACACAAAGGCGATAAACCCCGCGAGCAAAAGCACCACGGCGGCAATCAGCAAAAGCGGACTGTAAGTGTCCCCAAGAATGCCCCAAAGGCTTGCGCTTTCGGCGGCGATACGCAAAAGGCTTCCGTCGGAAAGACGCAGAGCGTAATATAAGGTTTCGGTTTTGCGCGTGGCGGAATCCCGCTCGCTTTCGCCTGTTCCGTCGCTTGCGGCTTCGGAAACCTCGGGGCGGGACAGGTGATTGTCCATGTTGTCCGCGTCGGCGCGGTTGTCATAAAGCACTTCGCCGTTTTCGGAAATCCAGGTAATCCGGTTTTGGCTGATTTTGCCGATGCGGTCAAACAAAGAGGCGCGCGCGCCGCTTTCCACCGTGTCGAACGCTTCGGAAATATAGGTCGCTTCTTCTTCGATTTGCGTTTGCAAATTTTCACGCGCGGTGCGGTATTGAAACAGCGTTGTAAAAACGGCGGTCAGGATAAGCGTGACCGCCGCACAAAGAAATATGCTTTGAAAAACCCGTTTAGTCATTTTGTGCACCGCCAATCCGGTAGCCGACGCCGCGGACGGTTTCGATGTATTGCCCGGCGTCGCCCAGTTTGGCGCGCAGGGTGCGGATGTGCACGTCGGCCGTGCGCGTTTCGCCGTCAAAATCATAGCCCCAGATTTTTTCGAGCAGCATATCGCGCGTTAAAACAGTGCCTTCGTTTTGCAAAAGATATTTTAACAATTCAAATTCTTTAAACGTGAGCTCGACCGTTGCGCCGTCTACAGTGACAACGTGGCTTCGGCTGTTTAGACAAATGGTTTTATAGGTGTAAACGTCTTGCGCCTTCGGTTTTCCCGTGCGGCGCAAAACCGCCTTGATGCGCGAAACGGTTTCCATCATGCCGAACGGCTTGGTGATGTAATCGTCCGCGCCGCAGTCAAGCCCTTTCACTTTGTCATATTCCGAGCCTTTCGCGGTGACCATAATCACGGGAACGGATTTGGTTTCGGGGTTTTCCCGAAGCTTTTTAAGAATCGAAAGTCCGTCTTCGCCGGGGAGCATAATGTCGAGGAGAATGAGCTCCGGCTTTTCTTTTTGAATCGCGGCAAACAGCGCTTCGCCGTTTTCCACGCCGCAGGCGGAAAACCCGGTGCTTTTTAACGTGTAAACCACAAGCTCACGAATGCTTTGGTCGTCCTCAGCGTAATAAATCATCGTGGGCGGCTCCTTTCTTACAGTTCGTGTGTGCCGGTTATGGAAAACAAAACCCACTCGGCAATGTTGGTCGCGTGGTCGCCGATGCGTTCCAGATATTTGGCAATCATCAGAACGTCCACCGCCTCTTCCCCGCAGCCCGGGTCGGCGGCGATCATTTCAATTATATCATGCCGAAGCTTTAAAAACAAGCTGTCCACAAGGTCGTCGTCGGCGAGCACTTTTGTTGCTAACGCAGCGTCTTTTTTGACAAACGCGTCAATGCTTTCGGTCACCATTTTTTTGGTCGCCTCCGCCATTTTTGAAAGGTGCTTGTTTTGGCGGCTGACCGGGGTCAAATGCATATGGCGAATGAGCTCCGCAATGTCCGCCGCCTGGTCGCCGATGCGCTCCATGTCGGTAATCATTTTCAGCGCCGAAGAAATGACGCGCAAATCCCGGGCCACCGGCTGCTGTTGGAGCAAAAGGCGCAGGCAAAGCGCTTCAATGTCCTTTTCCTTTTGGTCGATTTCGCGGTCCTCCTCGATGGTGCGCTGTGCCGCGGTTTTGTCCGCTGTAAACAGGGATTTCATCGCTTCTGAAATCGCATTTTCGCAAAGCGCGCCCATCGCAATCATATCGCTGTTGAGATTATCTAACTCCATATCAAATCTTGTACGCATTAGCCGAACCTCCCGGTGATGTAATCTTCCGTCCGTTTGTCGTGCGGATTGGAAAACAAGGTTTCTGTTTGGTCAAACTCTACGACTTCGCCCAACAAGAAAAATGCCGTGCGGTCGGAAATGCGCGTCGCCTGCTGCATGTTGTGGGTGACGATGACGATTGTGTATTTCTCTTTGAGCGAAAGCGCGAGTTCTTCGATTTTGCCGGTGGAAATGGGGTCTAATGCGCTTGTCGGCTCGTCCATCAACAGCACTTCCGGCTCGACCGCGAGCGCACGCGCAATGCAAAGGCGCTGCTGCTGACCGCCGGAAAGCCCGAGCGCCGATTTTTTCAACCGGTCTTTGACCTCGTCAAAAATCGCCGCATCGCGAAGCGAGCGTTCCACGATTTCATCTAATTTCGCCTTGGATTTCACGCCGTGCGTCCGCGGACCGTAGGCGATGTTGTCATAAACGCTCATCGGAAACGGATTGGGTTTTTGAAAGACCATGCCCACGCGCCGCCGCAGCAGATTCGGGTCCGTTTTGCGAATGTCCTCGCCGTCTAACAGAATCTCGCCGTCCGTCCGGCAGCCCTCGACCAAATCATTCATGCGGTTGAGCGTTTTGAGGAGGGTGGATTTCCCACAGCCCGAAGGACCTATGAACGCGGTGATTTCCTGCGCCGGAATGCGCAGGGAAATGTTTTTCAGCGCCTGAAAATCGCCGTAAAACAGATTTAGATTTTTTATGTCGAATTTTGTTTTATCTTCCATCGGTTTTCCCTTTCGTGATTTTTTTGGCAACGAACGCCGAAAGCGTGTTGATTGCCGCCACAATGACCAACAGCACCACCGCCGTGGCGTAAGCCTTGTCGGTGTTTAACCCCTCGTTCCAAAGCGCGTAAAGATGCACGGCGAGCGTGCGACCCGAGCCCATGATGCTGTCGGGAATCTGCGCGACGGTGCCGGTTGTGAAAATCAGCGCGGCGGTCTCGCCCACAATCCGCCCGGTGGCGAGAATCACGCCCGCCAAAATGCCCGGAACGGCGCTCGGCAAAACGACGTGAAACACGGTCCGCAGTTTTCCGGCGCCGAGCCCGAACGAGCCCTCGCGGTAAGCGTCCGGCACGCTCAAAAGCGCTTCTTCGGTCGTGCGCATGGTGACCGGCAAAATCATAATCGACAGCGTCAGCGCGCCGGAAAGCAGGGAGTAGCCGAAATTGAGCGTGGTGACAAACAAAAGGTAGCCGAACAGGCCGTAGACTATTGAGGGAATGCCGGAAAGCGTTTCGGCGGTGATGCGGACAAGCGACACGAAGCGGTTGCCTTTTTTGGCGTATTCCACGAGATACACCGCGGAAAACACGCCGAGCGGCACGGCAATCAACAGCGCGAGAAACGTCACGGTCAGCGTGTTGACAAGCGCCGGCAGAACCGAGCAGTTTTCGGAATTGTACTGAAGCGCGAACAGCTCCGGCGACAAGTTCCCGACGCCTTTAATAAGGATATAAAGCAAAATACCGCAAAGCACCGCGACGGTAAGCCCCGCGGCAGCATATACGGCGGCGCGAAGCAGCAAAGCGTTTCGTTTGTTTCGCCGCAATTCTTTTTGGTCATAAGCCGCATTTTTCATACTTTCGACCTCCGTTTCACCGCGGAAAAGGACAGGTTAATCAGCAAAATAAAGACAAACAGTACCACCGCCGTGGCAATCAGCGCTTCGCGGTGGAGGTCGGCGGCGTAGCCCATTTCCAAAACGATATTGGCGGTCAGCGTACGAAGTCCTTTGGTAAGCGACGAAGGCAAAACCGCCTGGTTGCCGGCGACCATAATCACCGCCATGGTTTCCCCAATCGCGCGCCCTACGCCGAGAATGACCGACGACAAAATCCCCGATTTCGCCGCGGGCAATACTGCGCGAAAAACGCTTCGCTCGTGCGTGGCGCCCAAAGCGAGACTGCCTTCATAGTAGCTGTCGGGTACGGCACGAATCGCGGCTTCGGAAACGCCGATAACCGTCGGCAAAATCATAATGCCGAGCACCAAGCTTGCCGCAAGCCAGCTTGTGCCGCTGCCGCCGAAGGTGTTGCGCACGAACGGCACAATCACCATAAGCCCGAAAAATCCGTAGACAACCGAGGGAATTCCGGCGAGCAGGTCAACGGCGGGTTTTAAAATTTTATAAGCCTTTTTCGGGCAGAACCGCGCCAAAAATACCGCGGTCAAAACGCCGGTCGGCACGCCGACCAAAATCGCGCCCGCGGTGACATATAAACTGCCGACAATCATCGGAAAAATGCCGTAAAGATTATTGGACGGCTTCCAGATTTTGCCGAGCAAAAATTCCGAAACCCCGATTTCCCGAATGGCGGGCACGCCGTTCGCAAACAAAAATACGCAAATAAGCAAAACCGCCAGAACGGAAATCCCGGCGGACAGGAAAAACACAAAGCGCATAAGGGTTTCTTTGATTTGATTTGCCATAGTTTTTCTCCGTTACAGGCAAAGGCGGGCGAAAAGCACCCGCCTTGCGAAATTCGATTGGTTTACTGCACCGCGTCCCATGTGGTCGCTGAACCTGTGTAAATGGCTTTTACCTGTTCCGGCGTCAGCGAGGTTAAGGTGTTTTCGGGGTTAACAATCACCGCAATGCCGTCAAGCGCAATCACCGTCGCTTCCAGCCCTTTTGCGGTTTCGCTGTCTTTGAGCTCGCGGCTTGCCATGCCGATGTCGCAGTTGCCGTTCGCCGCGTCCGTCATGCCGGTGGTCGAGTCGCTCATGTTGATTTCCACCGTAACGTTCGGGTTCTTTGCCGCATACGCTTCTTTGAGCTTTTCCATAACCGGGGTGACCGACGACGAGCCGGAAACCGTGACCGTGCCCGAAACATTGCCGCCCGCAAACGCCGGGGCATTTTCCACAGCAGCAATATAGCCCGCGTCTTCAATCACTTTCTGCCCCTCTTGCGACAGAATGAATGCTTTAAAATCTTTGCCGGCTTCGGAAAGATCGGCTTTCGTAGCGATATTAAACGGACGCGAAATTTTATAGCTGCCGTCCTTTACAGCGGCGATGCTCGGCGCCACGCCGTCAATTTGCAGCGCTTTTACCGTGTCGTTGAGCGAGCCTAAGGAAATGTAACCGATCGCGTTTACGTTGCCCGCAACGCTCGTCAGCACCACGCCGGTGCTTGTCTGCGTGTCGGCGGTCATCACGGTTTTGTCAACCTTTTCGCCGTTCTTGTCTTCCTCTTCAATCCCGAACAGTTCTACAAATGCGCCGCGCGTGCCCGAACCTTCTTCGCGGGTAATCACGCTGATTTCGTTTGTGGGGTCAAAGCCTTTGTTCGCGCCGCAGCCCGCAAACAGGGTGAGCAGGCAGACAGCCGAAAGGATAAGTGCGATTGTTTTCTTCATAATAAACTCCTTTTTCTTTTGGAATACGGGTTCATCATACAGAACATCTGTAAAAGCTGAAAGACGGTTCTTGTTAAAAGCGCGTTAAATCGGTATTTCTGCTTTTATTATGTTCCGCACCGCGTTTCCCATTCGAAAAGGCAAAAAAACAGCCTCTGTTCCAAAAGAACAGAGGCTGTATCTTGTGTTTTTTTAGAAACCTTATTTCTTTGCCTGTTTGGAATATTTCTGCAGGTAAACAAAACGCATCAGGCGGGTTTCAATCGGGTTAATGGGCTTGCCGGTGCCGAACAATTTCTTGCCGACTTCCGCTTTGCAGCCCTTCTCCATAACCATTTCCACCGCGGTGGCGTCATATTCGCTGCCCGCGACGCAAAGTGCGCCGTTGTTGGCAAGCAAAACACCGTTGCGGCCTTTGAGCGCGCGAACCACTTTCTTGGAGGATTTCAGCGTGCTGTTGGGGTCGAAAACAGCGTTTTTCACGGTAACGCCGACCAGCTGCGCCAAGTCGTCCAACAACGGTTTCATGACCTTTGTGGTCTTGGAAACCGCCATAACTTCGGGGCTCTGGTTGTGGACAATGTAGTTGACGTCTTTGCGTTTTTTGTAAATCGCTCTGTGCAGTTCCGCCGAAGCCGGGTAATTGTCGCCCGCGACCAGGTCGCCGGTCTTAATGTCGATGCGGGAAACTTCGCCGTTGCCGTTTACCGCGGAAATGTTGAACACACTGCCGTCACGCGCGCTGTTGCAAGCTTCAAACTGGGGCGCTGCGGCAAATTTTTTGTTTTCAAATTTGTGCGCGACGAAATCGTAAACGGTTTCGAGGCTCGAAGCGATGGTGCCGGTCAGCTCGCCGTATTTGCGGCAAATGAACGCGGCGCAGACTTTTTCAAGTTCCGCGGCAACCGCAAACGCATCTTCATAGCTTTCGCCCATGCAAAGTGCGCCGTGGTGCGCCATGATGACCGCTTTGGAGTCACTTCTTTTAATCGCGGCAACCACGCCCTCGCGCAGTTTGCCGGTGCCCGGCAGGCCGTAAGACGCCAGCGGCACATTGTCGCCGATGACTTCCGCGCTTTTCGGGTCGACCGAGTTGATGTCGAAGCCGAGCGTGCTGATAACGGAAGCCTGCATCTGATGGGTATGAATGACAAAATTTACTTCGGGACGAAGTTTATAAGCTTCCGCGTGAATGCCTTTTTCCGAGGAGGGCTTTACGTCGCCGTCGTAAGAAAGGTCGGCGATGTTGACCAAAACGATTTCTTCGGGGGTCAAACCCTCATACGGTCTGCCCGAGGGGGTAATGACAAATTGCGTGTCGCTGACACGGCAGGAAATATTGCCCCAGGTTCTGGCGATTAAGCCGGAAGCGACAACTTCTTTGCCCGCTTTAATGACAAGCTCTTTTGCTGCCTGAATGTCCATAATTTTCTCCTCTCGTCCAAACGCAAACGGGGGCGGAGCGTTCTCCGCCCGCCCCCGAAGCCGGTTGTTTGAAACTTATTTCTTTTCCGGAATCAAACCGACGTTGTCGAACACTTTGTCGAAGCAGGCAAGTGCCTGATCGATCATCTTCGGCGTGTAAGCCGCAGAAGTGTAAAGACGGCTGCCGGCAAGGGTTACGAGGCCTTCCGCCATGTAAGCGCAGCCCATGTGCTGCATTTCTTTCTTGCGGACGGAAGTTGCATCGAGCACGCCCGGAATGGTCCACGGTTTCTTCCAGTTGATGGAATAGTGCATCGTACCAACGGTTTCGAGGTGGCAGATGGAGCCTTCGTTCCAAGCCACGAACGGAAGACCGTGTTTCTTGATGAGTTCTTTAAGACCGTTGGTAAGACGGTCGCCCATCTGACCGGCCTTCTGGCAGGCGTTCTGCTTGTCGATTTCTTCCAAGGTGTAGTAGCCGGCGCAGCAGGACAGCGGGTTCGCGGTCATTGTACCGCCGGTGAACGCCTTTTTGATCTTTTCGCCGGTCGCATCCAAACCTGCGCCGAGGTATTTCATGTATTCTTTCTTACCGCCGAGGCCGCCTGCGCCCGGATAGCCGCCGGCGATGACCTTGCCGAAGATGGTCAGGTCGGGAGATACGCCGAAGAAGCCCTGCGCACCTGCCATGCCGATGCGGAAGCCGGTAACAACTTCGTCGAAGACGAGAAGCGCGCCGTATTTGCGGCAAAGTCTTTCAACGCCTTTGTTGAAGTCATAGGAAACCGGCGTGGTGCCGCTTTCGGGACCGACCGGCTCAATGAAGACCGCTGCGGTGCCGCCGCGGAACTGGTTGAGCCAAAGCTTTCTTTCGAGGTCTTCGAGGTCGCCCGGGAAGAATTCCTGTGTATGTTTGAAGAGGTAAAGCGGAACGCCGCTTGCCTGGGTGAATTTGGAGCCGGGAACACGGATGCCGTAGCCGAGCTGATCGGACCAGCCGTGATAAGCGCCGCCCATTTTCAAAATGTTCTTTTTCTTGGTCGCAAGACGCGCCACACGAACAGCGGTCATGCAAGCTTCTGTACCGGAGCCCTGCATACGGAACAAATCAACGGTTTCCACGCTGTCGGCAATCTTTTTCGCCAGTTTGTATTCAAACTCGTGGAAAAGACCGGTGGAGGGGCCGCAGGTGTTCAAAAGGTCGATAACCTGTTCACGGACAACCTTCGGGTTGGAACCGAGAACGGTCGGGCCGCCTGCCTGCAGGAAGTCGAAATATTTGTTGCCGTCGATATCATAAAGATAAGCGCCGTCTGCCTTTGTGAATACCAGCGGGAAGGGATAGTTAAACGCAAGGTTGTGCTGTACGCCGCCGGGGATAACCTCCTTGGCTTTGTCAATCATTTCCTTGGATTTTACACATTTCTTGCCATAGTATTCGTCTTCGTACTTTTTCAGCACGTCCGGCTTGATGGAATAGATCGGTTTTGCAATCAGTTCGTCAAGCTCTTTGTTGATTGCCGCAGCGTCATGGTACTCGGCAATTGCAAATCTGGTGTCCATTGTAAATCCTCCAACTCTTTTATTTGGAATCCCCATACAGCAGTGAATTCCTATTCACTTGCATTATACCATAAAATAAACTTGTGTCAACCTATATTTTCGTGAATTCTGCGAAAATTGAAAATGTTTTTTCTGATGTAGTTAATTATTAACTATTTTTGCAAAAATCGTGTTGAATGTAGATAAAAACTATCTATTTTTGTGCAGGGAATATTGCAAAAACCATGTGCGGAATTTTCACGCGAAAGAAACCGTTTTTCCCCGAAAAACCGCAGGAAAACGAAAATTTTTCTTGAACATTTTAGGGTGAATGTGTTATTATAAATTGTATTGGTATATGATTAGGCAAAGAGGATGAAGACATGGACCTGCAAAAGCACCATAAGCCCACCTTTGATAATATTTCCCCGGAAAAGCGCGTGCGGATTCTCGACACGGCGACCAAAGAGTTTGCATTTAAAGGCTTTGAAAACGCGAATATGAGCACCATTGCCAAAAAGGCGGGCGTGAGCGTCGGCTCTCTTTACAAATATTTTGAAAACAAGCAGGATTTGTTTCTGACGACGATTCAATACAGCATTCAAAGCATGGAAGAGCTTTTGAATGTTTTGGCGGTCAGCGAAGAAGACGTGCTCGTCAAAGTGGAGCGCATTATCCGCGAGATTCAGCGTTCCTCGAAAGAGAACGCTACGCTTATTAAGCTTTACAACGGCATGACCGCAGAGAACAACCCGCGTTTCGCGTCGCAGTTCGCCTATGAAATGGAAGCGATGACCGCGCGCATTTACCGGATTGCAATTGAAGAGGGCAAAAAGACCGGCGACGTCCGGCCGGATATCGATTCAGCGTTCGCTGCGTTTTTGCTGGATAATATTTTTATGTCGCTGCAATTTTCTTACGCCTGCGACTATTACAAAGAGCGTTTTCGCATATATGCCGGCAATGACATCACCGAACGCGACGACTTTGTGGTGGAACAGTGTTTGAAATTTGTCAAATCGGCGCTGAAAAAGTAATTCTGTCTCATGTGGGAGGTTTTCTAAAATGGTCAATCCGACTTACACGATTTCCTATGATGTCGGCACAACGGGCGTCAAAACCTGTTTGTTCGCCATCGCGGATAAAATCGAACTGCTTGCGGCCGCAAGCGAAGGGTACAACCTGTATGTGTTGCCCGGCGGCGGTGCGGAGCAGGACCCGGACGAGTGGTGGGACGCGATGATTAAAAGCACCAACGCCGTCATGAAAAAGTCGAAAATCGACAAAAAAGACATCGGCGGTATTTCGTTCTGCTCGCAAATGCAGGGCCTGGTGCTCGTGGATAAAGACGGCAACGCCGTGCGCCGCGCGATGAGCTATATGGACCAGCGCGCACGCGAAGAACTGAAAAAGGGCATTGCCTACGGCCCGCAGATTGCCGGTGCCAACATTCCGAAGCTTCTGCGCGCGCTGCAGATTACCGGCGCGGTCGCCTGCTCGGTCAAAGACCCGGTTTGGAAATATAAATGGGTGGAAGCGCACGAGCCCGAAGTTTTTGCAAAAGCATATAAATGGCTCGACGTCAAGGAATATCTCATTTGCCGCATGACCGGCGAATTTGTCATGACCCAGGACTCCGCTTTCGCTACCTTGCTTTATGATATCCGCAAGGGCAAAGAGGGCTGGAGCTCGGAAATGTGCAAGCTTTACGGCGTTCACGAAAAGCACCTGCCGAAAATCGTCCGCTGCACGGACCGTGTCGGCAAGCTTCGTGACAAAGAAGCCAAAGAGCTCGGCTTAGAGCCCGGAACGGCTGTGTTCGGCGGCGGCGGCGACGCTTCGCTCATCGGCGTCGGTGCGGGTTCCGTGGACATCGGCGACACCCACATTTATTCCGGCACCTCCGGATGGGTTTCCACCGTCGTGGACAAGAGCGTGGTGGACACAAGTGCCATGATTGCCGCAACGGTCGGCGCTTGGGAAGGACATTTCAACTATTTCGCGGAACTGGAAACCGCGGCAAAATGCGTCGAGTGGGTGAAAGACCACTTAGCGCTTGACGAAATCGACATTTATCTCGACAAGAGCCATGACTTAAAGCATCACCGCGAAGACCGCGAGACCGTTTACACCAATTTGTATGATTACATGATGGCGGTCGTGGACACCGTTCCCGCAGGGGCGGGCGGCGTGGTGTTTACTCCGTGGCTGCACGGCAACCGCTGCCCGTTCGAGGACCCGAACGCCCGCGGTATGTTCTTCAACATAAGCTTAGAAACCGGAAAATCCGAAATGATTCGTGCGGTTGTCGAGGGCGTCTGCTTCCACCTGCGCTGGATGCTCGAAACCGAACAGAATAAGGTCAAGACCTCCGACGTGATTCGTTTTGTCGGCGGCGGCGCGTTAAACGACGTCACCTGCCAGATTTTGGCGGACTGCACCGGCAAGACCATTGAAACGGTCGACAGCCCCCAGAATATCGGCGCGGTCGGCGCGGCGGCAACCGTCGCGGTCGGCACGGGGCTCATTCACGACCTCGGCGAAGCCAAACGCTTAATTCCTGCGGCAAAGACGTTCTATCCGCGTCCGGAATATAAGGCGATTTATGACCGCAACTTCCGCGTTTATAAAAATCTGTATAAAGCGAACAAAGAAAACTTTGCCATTCTCAACGCAGACAAATAACGCGAACGCAGAAAAAGATTTTCAGAGAAAAACCCGTCGGGCGGTTGTCGCCCGGCGGGTTTTATGCTATGATGAAAGAAAAGGCCGAAAGGCGCGGGGAGGTTTTCGCGTGAAACTGACGTTTTTAGGCGCTGCCCACGAAGTGACCGGCAGCTGTACGCTTTTGGAGGCGTGCGGCAAACGGATTTTGATTGACTGCGGGCTTGAACAAGGTCCCGACACTTATCAAAACGCCAATTTGCCCGTAACGCCCGGGGAAATCGACTGCGTGGTGCTGACCCACGCGCACATTGACCATTCCGGCAAACTGCCGCTGCTCACCGCGAACGGCTTTGAAGGGTGGATTTATTCTACAGTCGCCTCCGCGCGGCTTTGCTCGATTATGTTACAGGACTCCGCCCACATTCAGGAGTTTGAAGCCGAATGGCGCAACCGCAAAGCGAAGCGTTCGGGCAAAGAACCGACCGTACCGCTTTATACGGTGGAGGACGCGCAAAACGCGATGAAGCAGTTTGTCCCCTGTGAATATAACGCGCCGCAAACCTTGTTCGAGGGCATTCGGGTGCGCTTTGTCGACGCGGGGCATCTGCTCGGCTCGGCGAGCGCGGAACTGACCGTCACCGAAAACGGCGAAACAAAGAAAATCGTGTTTTCCGGCGACATCGGCAACACAAACCAGCCGATTATCCGCGACCCGCAATATTTGCACGAAGCGGATTTCGTTGTGATGGAAAGCACCTACGGCGACCGAAGCCACGGCGAGCGGATTGATTATATTGAACAGCTTGTGCCCCTCATTCAGCGCACGCTCGACCGCGGCGGCAATTTGGTGATTCCGTCGTTTGCCGTCGGCCGGACGCAGGAGCTTTTGTATTTCCTGCGGAAAATCAAGGCGGAAGGGCTTATCAAAGGGCACGACGATTTCCCGGTTTATGTCGACAGCCCGCTCGCGGTGGAAGCGACCAATGTTTTTAATAAAAGTATGTCGGATTTTGACGACGAAGCGCGCGCGTTAATTGAAAGCGGCGTCAATCCGATTGCTTTTGACGGCTTGCGGTTGTCGATTACGAGCGACGATTCGAAGCTTATCAACACCGACGAAACGCCGAAAATCATCATTTCCGCAAGCGGCATGTGCGAAGCGGGGCGCATCCGACACCACCTCAAACACAACCTTTGGCGCGCGGAAAGCACCATCCTGTTCGTCGGCTATCAGGCGGTCGGCACGCTCGGCCGCGCGATTGTCGAAGGCGAGCGCGAAGTTAAGCTGTTCGGCGAAAAGGTGCAGGTCAATGCCGAAATCGCCCAACTCGCCGGCATCAGCGGTCACGCCGACAACGAGGGCTTAATTCGCTGGATTAAAAGTTTTGACCCGGCGCCGAAACACGTGTTTGTCAACCACGGCGAAGATTCGGTTTGCGAAGTGTTCGCCGCAAGGCTGCGCGACGAGCTGAAACTCGAAGCCCACGCGCCGTTCAACGGCGAAGAATATGACCTGACACAAAACTGCATTGTCAAAGAGGGCACGCGCGAGCGCATCAAAAAACAGCCGCAGCCCGCGTCGAAATCCGGCTTTGCACAAAGCCCGGTGTTCGCCCGGCTGTTGCAGGCGGGCAATCGCTTAATGACCGTTATCAAACACAACGAGGGCGGCGCGAACAAGGATTTGGCAAAATTCGCCGACCAGATTTTGGCGCTTTGCGAAAAGTGGGACAGATAAGAACGGTGCTTTTTTGAAAGGGAGAGAAAAATGCTGAAAAAGATAATGTGTGGTTCGATTTGCCTTTTGCTGGTTTTGTTGCTGTGCAGCTGCGGCGGAAAAAAGATTCGGGAGATCGAAAAAACACCCGACAATGCCTTTGCGCCCGACGACAACTGGGAACTGACCTTTTCGGAGGATTTTAACGGGGATTCGCTTGACCGCAATACATGGCACTACGCTTACAGCGAAGAGGGCGTGCGCCGCGGCGGCTGGTGGGTGGACGATGCTGTTTTCGTTGAAAACGGCAACTTGGTAATCCGTACCGAATACCGAGAAAACGGGAAATTCGGCGCCGGCTGGTACACCGGCGGCATCGAAAGCTCCCCAAGGGAAGCGGAGAACGGCCAACCGGCGTGCACGGGATTTTCGCAGACGGGCGGCTATTTCGAAGCACGGTGTAAAGTTCCGGCAACCTATGGCAACTGGGCGGCGTTTTGGCTGATGCCGGTCGGCGATTTTAAAGACGATGTGTTCGGCACCGGAGAGGACGGCGCAGAAATCGACATTTTCGAGTCGCCGTTTATGTATTGGAAAGAGCATCAGAATGTGATTTCCCACGCCGTTCATGTGGACGGCTACGGGGAGGAACTCGCTTCCATAGGCTCTGATTATATTGAGGTGGAAAATCTCTATGACGAGTTCCACACCTTTGGCTTGAAATGGGACGAAACCGGTTACACTTTTTATGTGGACGGGTATGAAACCTGGCATACAAAAGACGCTTTAGACACAGTCTGCAATGTGCCCGCTTATTTGCTGCTTTCCTGTGAAGTCGCTGGAATTGTGGAAGATGAAAAGCCTTTGCCGGGGCAGGAGCGCAACGCAGACGGCGAGCTGACCGTAAACTGGGCAGGAACGCCGGAGGACAACGACAAAACCAAAGCCTATGATTTTTTGGTGGACTATGTCAAGGTTTACCGCGAAAAAGCATAATTTGATTTTTACATAAGAAAAACGCGCCGCAACTTTTACTGCAGCGCGTTTTTTGTTTTTTCTGTTATTTCATAAATCTGCCGTAGCGGATTTGGTTGACGATAAAGCCAACACCGAGCACCAACAGAATCGGAATCCACAAAAGGAGGATTGCCACAATCAGCAAAATGACAATCGGAACGCCTTTTTTGCTCTTGGGGTACACGGGCTTTTCGGGTTCTTTTTCCGCCGGGCCCTGTTCGCCTTCGGCGTAATAGGGCATAATCGGCAAAACCGCGTTATATGCGGGAATGCCGCTGTTGTGCAAAAGCGGTTCAACGAAATCGCAAAGCGAGTCCGAAACCTTTAACAGCTTGCGCACGGAAATGTGCAGCGCGGCGAAAATCGAGTCAAAAATGCTCAAAAGCCCCATCGTGATTTTGTATTCCGCGTCTTCCGGCTCATAAAGGTTTTCGCCGGCGTAAAGGTTCAGCGCGATGTCGGCGATGAAATCCACAACGCTCTTGTCTTTGATGTCGGCGTAATCTTCGGGCTTTAAGCCGGTTTCTTTTTTGGTCCATTTCGCGACTTTGCCGATGGTCAGTTTGTTGAGCGCTTTCGCGAACGGGCGAATCAGCCAGCCGTATTTGTAAATGACCTTTTTCTTGATGCTCATCGCCGTGACCATGTCGGCAAATTTATGTATATCGCCGCCCGCGGCTTTTACGAGGTCGCGCACCATGCCGATCATCTGATTTTTCAGGTGTTCCTGCAAATTGTTGTTGTCTAACTTGCAGTTCACCTTTTCGGTAATCAGGTCGGTGGTGGTGGAAACAATGCCGGCGGCCTCGTCGACAACCACCGTGCGAATCGGCGCGGGATAGCCCACCGTCGCGGCGGTCGCAATGGTGTAAAGCGTGTTGCCGCGGTCGCTTTGGATTTTGTCAATGTGGTGAATGTGCGTGTGGCCGGTGAGCATGAACTGAAGCCCTAAGTCGGCATATTGCTTGCGGCGGACGTCAAAGTCGCCGTGCATATCGTTTTTGCCGATGAGCGCGTAAATGGGCGAGGGCGCAATCAGCGGGTGGTGCGTCATCGCGAGGATAAACTGCCCGTTTTTGCGCGCATCTTCCGCCTGTTCCGAAAGCCACTGATAGCAGTCGTCGGAAATACCGCTTTTGCCCCGGAGATTGCGGTCGTCGTTAATCGCGAACAGCCGGTAGCCGTCTTGCAACTGTACGACGTAAGACATACTGTCACGGTGGACGGAAATCGCTTCGTCGGGACCGAACTCGCGGTACATTTCAAAAAGCTCTTCGCGTTTCGCCGCGGGGATTTTGATTTTCTCGTCGCCGGAATAGGCGTTTGTCTGCCCGTCGTCCTGATAATCGTGCGTCGCGGTCAACACATAAACGCGCTTGCCCGAGGCTTTCAGGTCGCGGAGCATTTCAATAAATTCCTTGTGGGAATCATAGTCGCCGTTGGAAGTTGTGTCGCCGGAAAGCAGAACGATGTCGGTGCGCTTGTCCGCTTTAATCTGGCGGAACGCCGCGTCCAAAAGCTCGGCGGCGTCTTTAAGCAAAAGCTGGCTTTTGGTGTTCGCGGCGTCATAGGCGGCGCCTTCCACACCGTTGCTTTTCGCGTAATAATGGGTGTCGGTAATGACGGTGACCGTCAAAGGAGATTTCGCCATTTTCACACACTCCTTAGTCTTTGGCTTTGGTCTCGATTTCGTGCAGCATGCGTGCGCAAAGCTCGTCTACGGTCATGGTGCCGATGTCGCCTTTGGTGCGGTAACGAACCGAAACGCTGTCGTTTTCGGCTTCCTTGTCGCCGAGCACCAGCATATACGGGATTTTCTGCAACTGTGCTTCACGAATTTTGTAACCAATCTTTTCGGAGCGGTCGTCGACGGAAACGCGGATGCCTTTTTCACGAAGTCTGTCGCGGATGGCATAGGCTTTTTCGTGGTGACGGTCCGCAATCGGCAGAATAACCGCCTGTTCAGGTGCGAGCCAAAGCGGGAACGCACCGGCGAAATGCTCAATCAAAATGCCGATGAAGCGTTCAATCGAGCCGAACACCACGCGGTGAATCATAATCGGGCGGTGTTTCTCGCCGTCCGCGCCGACATATTCCGCTTCAAAGCGCTGCGGCAGCTGGAAGTCGAGCTGAATGGTGCCGCACTGCCAGGTGCGTCCGAGCGAATCCTCCAAATGGAAGTCGATTTTCGGGCCGTAGAACGCGCCGTCGCCCTCGTTAACCACATAGGGAAGCTGCAATTCATCGAGCGCTTTCTGAAGCCCCGCGGTTGCCATTTCCCAGTCTTCGTCACTGCCCATCGAATCTTCGGGGCGGGTGGACAGCTCAACGTGATATTTAAAGCCGAACAGCTTGTAAACCTCGTCAATCAAGCGCACAACGCCTTTGATTTCGTCGGTAATCTGTTCCGGGGTCATGAAGATATGCGCATCGTCTTGGGTAAAGCAGCGCACACGCATCAGCCCGTGGAGCGCGCCGGATTTTTCGTGACGGTGCACAAGCCCCAGCTCGCCCATGCGAATCGGCAGGTCACGGTAGGAGTGAATTTCCGATTTATAAACCAGCATACCGCCCGGGCAGTTCATCGGCTTAATCGCAAAGTCGGTGTCGTCGATGACGGTGGTATACATATTTTCTTTGTAGTGGTCCCAGTGGCCGGAAGTCTCCCAAAGCTGACGGTTGAGCATAATCGGCGTGGAAATTTCGACATAGCCCTCACGCGTGTGGATTTCGCGCCAATAGTCAATCAGCGTGTTTTTAAGAATCATGCCTTTGGGCAAGAAGAACGGAAAGCCCGGGCCCTCGTCCATCAGCGCAAACAGCTTTAAGTCGCGGCCCAATTTTCTGTGGTCGCGCTTTTTCGCTTCTTCGACCATCGCGAGATATTCGTCAAGCGCGCTTTGTTTCGGGAACGCGGTTGCGTAAATGCGCTGTAACATTTTGTTCTTTTCGTCGCCGCGCCAGTAAGCGCCGGTGCAGGAGGTCAGCTTAAACGCCTTGACCGCGCCGGTTTTCATCAGGTGCGGGCCCGCGCAAAGCTCGGTGAATTCGCCCTGTTTATAAAACGAAATCGTCTCGCCTTTTCCGGCGTGTTCTTCAATAAGCTCGACTTTGTAAGTCTCATTCTTATCTTTCATCAGCGCAATTGCTTCTTCGGGCGGCAGCTCAAAATTTTCAATCGCCAAATCCTCTTTGACAATCTTTTTCATTTCCGCTTCAATTTTTTCGAGCACTTCGGGCGTGAACACCGTTTCCGAGTCGAAATCATAATAGAAGCCGTCTTTAATCGCCGGACCGATTGCAAGCTTCGTTTCGGGGTAGAGGCGTTTGACCGCCTGCGCCAAAATGTGGGAAGCGGTGTGGCGGAACGTCTTTTTGCCGTCCTCGTCGTCAAAGGTGAGGATTTCCAGCTCGCAGTTATCGTAAATCATCGTGCGCAAGTCGCACACTTCCCCGTTGATTTTGGCGACGCAGGCAGCTTTGTAAAGCCCCATGCCGATGTCTTTTGCCACGTCTGCGGCGGAAACCGGATTTTCATATTCTTTGACGGTTCCGCCTTTTAAAGTAATTTGAATCATTTTAAGATGCCTCCGTATCATTTCATTTTTGGAAAATGCAAAACAAAAAGCAAAAAAAGCATTTCACCCCTATAAAAAGGGATGAAATGCTTCCATTCCACGGTTCCACCCAAATTGGCGTAAAAACGCCCGGCTTACTTTCGCCTTAACGCGGCGTAACGGCGCGCCTTGTGGGTTTCTTTCTCGGCGCACACTCGGGAGGGGTCTCGGGTTTTCGGCTTTGCCTGCGCTTACAGCCGGCGGCGCGGACTCTCTTGAAAAGCTTTTTGAAAACCGTCATTCTCCGTCATCGTTTTGCTTTCTATTCTGCTTTGAAAGTTATTGTACCCCCAAACCGACAAAAAAGTCAAGCCTTTTTAATAAGAACCGAACACCGAGGCGCTTTCTAACTCTATCTCGTTTTTCTCTTTGTCGTAATACCGCCAGTTCCAGCCGATTTTCCCGCTCGGCATATCCACCTGTACGATACACGGCGCTTCGGGCACCGGAATGAACCCGCTTTCGGTGGATTTCTCGATCGAAAATGTGTCGCCCAGCTTTCCTTGAAAGAAAGACATTTGCAAATAGGCCGTATCGGTTTTTCGGAGAAAAACGTAAACTTCGCTTTGCGGCAACGCGGAGGTTTCTCTGTCGATGCGCCACGGGGCAAACCCGCCTGTGAAATAGCCGTTAAATTCCTGCTGGAACAGATTTATGGGGATAGGGGTATTCCCGTCCTGCAGTTGCGCCCGGTAGTTCGCAAACCGGTCGGGAACGGCTTTCCCGAAAAAGCGAATGGAGGAAAAGTACAGGACGTGCTGCAGTTCTCCGTTGTCCGTTTCCGGCGTGTAAAAGCGATAGCGCCTGCCGTCGTAAGTCGCTTCCCCGACAAAGGTAATCGGCGCGCCGTCCGCGTAAAGGGCGGCAAGGTTTTGCTCGGCTTCTTCGAGCGTGCTTGCGGTAGAATATGTTTCCAACTCCTGAAAAACAGGCGGAATAAAAAACAAAGCGCAAAAGGACAAAACCGCAAGCGTCAAAAGAATACCGAGTCTTGTTACGCGGATTTCGGCAATGTGCGCGCGGATAAAAGCCTTGCGCAAAACCGCCGGATCGCCCATTTCTAAGAGCACCTGCTTTTTCGCTTCTTTTTCACTTATGCCCGTCTCGATTTTGTCGGCGAGCATATCTTCCATATGGTCGCCAAGCTCTTTGCGAATGCGTTTTCGCAGCCGTCTGCCGGGGATATATGCCGCAGCCGCTTTTAAAAACTGTTCAAAGTTTTCGCACGCCATACGATTCACCTCCCCGAGAGTTGCGCAAGCCTCAATTTGTGACCGCAGAATCGCCGGATGCGGCTGCGGGTTCCACGGCGTTGCCGTGTGCATCATAATATTCCGTGCAGAACAAATACATGTCTTCCGGCGCGTCCACGCGAATGATGCAGGGCGTGTCTTTTATCGGAATCTTTGCGCCCGCAGTCAGCTCGTCTTTGCCGGTGATGCTGTGCTGCCCGTTTGTGAGAAACATGGGCTGAAAACAGGCGGCGTTGGATGCATAGGTGAAAATATAGGCGTAGCTGCAAGGCAGGTCCCTTTCCTCCGGCGTTTTTTGCCAGGGCGCGATGCCGGCGGAATAGGCGGCGTTATGTTCTTGCAAGAAAAAATTAAAAACGATGGGGCTGGCGTTGCTTTGCCGGTACTCCGAAAAGGCGAAAAAACGGTCGGGAATATTTTTACCGAAAAAGCGAATCGAAGAAAAGTAAATCAAGCGCCGATAATACGGCGAGGGCTTTTCGGGAAGGTAAAAGCGGTAAATCCGGCCTTCGTAATCGACTTCTCCCAAAAAGGTAAAGGCTTCGCCGGTTTGCTCTGCCAAATACTGTTCCGCTTCTTCAACGGACATCGAGCTGTGATAGGTGCGCAGCTCGTCATAGACCGGCGGAACAAGAAATAAGGCGCAAAAGCATAAAACCGCAAGAGACAAAAGAATCCCAAGTCTTGTTACGCGGATTTCAGCAATGTGCGCGCGGATAAAAGCCTTGCGCAAAACGGCCGGGTCGCCCATTTCCGAAAGCACCTGCTTTTTCGCTTCTTTCTCGTCTGTGCCCGCCTCGATTTTGTCGGCGAGCATATCCTCCATATGGTCGCCGAGCTCTTTGCGAATGCGTTTTCGCAATCGCCTGCCGGGGATAAACGCCGCTTCTTCCAAAAACTGTTCAAAGCTTACGTATACCATACCTGCACCCCCCTAAGCGTTAAGCGAATTCCAAAATCCGCCGCGCCGCAGAGGTAAAGTCGAGAAAATCCGCCTTGCGTGCCGCAAGTTCTCTGCGCCCTTTTTCGGTCAGGCGGTAATAGCGCCGCTTGCGCGCGCCGCTCGCCTCGCCCTCGTAAGAGGCCACAAGTTTTTGCGCTTCGAGCGTGTGCAGAACAGGGTATAAAGAACCCTCCTGCAATGCGAAGCGGTCTTCACTGCGGGCTTTCATTTCCTTGATGATTTGATAGCCGTACATGTCCTCGCGCGAGAGCAGCGCCATCACCAAAAGGCCGGTACTGCCGTGCAAAAGGTCGTTTTTTGCCATGTCGTTCGCCTCCAATACCTATGTTATCTATGCATATGTTACCATAGTATTGAAGTTTTTGCAAGAGGGTTTTTGATTTTTATTATATTTTTAGATTTATTTTGCGTACATCGCGGTTAAAATCCATTCCGCCAATTTGTCCGGCAAAAGGCGTTTAAAAAATAGAAGCGCTTTGTATTCTAAGCCGACGGCAACGCGCACCGGCGGATTTTTCCGCGCGGCGAGTTTCAGCGCGACTTTCGAAACGCTTTCGGGCGGCTTGCCGTTTTGCTCGTCGTGCTCCATGCGCGCAACCGAACGGCGGCAAACCTCGTAATACGGCGAGCGTTCGTCCAACGCCTTGCTGCGCGCGCCGGTAAAGCCCGTGCGCGTGTCGCCCGGCTCAATGAGCGAAGCGCGAATCCCGAACGGCGCGCACTCCATGCGCAGCGCTTCGCAATAGGCCTCGAGCGCGAATTTGCTCGACGAATAATGCGACTGGAACGGAATGCCGATGCGCCCGGCGACCGAGCTTATCAAAAGTACAAGTCCGCTTTTCTGCGCCCGCATTTTGGGAAGCACCCTGGCGTTGACGCGAAGTACCCCGAAATAGTTGGTCTCCATTTGGGCGCGCGCAAGCTCAATCGGCGTGTCCTCGGCGGCGCCGGCAATCCCGAACCCCGCGCAGTGCACCACAATATCCACCCGCGGCATGGTTCCCACCACCCGGCGGATGCTTTCGTCGTCGTTTACGTCCATTTTCATCGTGTCGATGCTGCCCGCGCCGACTTTGCGCGTTTCTTCCTTACAGCTTCTCGAAACGCCGACCACGTGACAGCCCGAAGCGGCAAACGCTTCGGCGCAGGCAAGTCCTAAACCGCTGCCCGCCCCCGTGACCAGTACTTCTTTTCCGTATCGGTTTTTCAAAATTATCACTCCCGTCTAAACGCGAAACGCTGAAAAATGCAACAGACATTTAAGAATATAAAATAGTATAGCATGTTCTTCACGAGCTGCAAGATAGGAATTTTAGATAGGGGCAAAAATTTTTGAAAAAAATTGCCGTTTTAACAAATTGTTTACAAATAAATTGTTGACAAATCGGCAACCTAATTGTATAGTATAAATTGTAATTAGCACTCGAACACAAAGAGTGCTAACAGTGCTAAAAGAAAGGTGGCGGATGCAAAATGGAAATGACCGAACGCAAAAAGAAACTGCTTGCGGCCATTGTCGAACGCTATATCGCCACCGGCGAGCCGGTCGGCTCGAAAGCGCTGGTTGACGCTTTAGACATCCCGGTGTCCTCCGCCACAATCCGAAACGAAATGGCGGACTTGGTCGCGATGGGCTACCTCGAACAGCCGCACACCTCCGCAGGGCGCGTGCCGTCGAGTGAGGGCTATCGCTATTACGTGGACCATTTGATGGGGCAGTTTGAATTGCCGCAGCAGGAAAAACGCCTGATTGACCAAAAACTGCAAGGTGCGGCGGGCGACGCGAAAAAGGTGCTCGAAACCGCGGGCAATGTGCTTGCGGAAATGACCGGCTGCGCGGCAGTTTCCACCACGCCCACCGACGAAACCGCGGTTGTGCGCCGCGTGGAATTGGTACCGATCGGTACGCGCACAGCGCTTATCGTGATGCTGACGTCCTCCGGCATTTTAAAAAGCCGCGTCTGCAAAACGATCAGCGAAATCACCTTGGATTTGGCGGAAAGCTTTTACAACATTGTCAACGCCAATTTCATCGGCAAACCGGCGGCCGCGATGAACATCGCGAAAATCCAAACGCTTGCCGTTTCGCTCGGGGAAAAATCCCTCGTGATGACGCCGCTTTTGGTCGCGCTTGCCGACCTTGCGGAAATGACCGAGCGCACGGAAATGCTTTTAGAAGGGCAGAACAATTTACTGCACTATAAAGAATTTGAACAAAACGCTTACGAATTGATTGAGTTCCTGCGCCGCGCGGGCCCGTTAAGTCAGATTTTCTCCGGGCACACGCAAAACGAAAAAGCCGGCGAGCCGAATATCTTAATCGGCAAGGAAAACTTATTTCGGGAACTGCAAAATTCCAGCATGATTTTCGGAAAATATGCTATCGCGGGGCACGAAAGCGGGGCGCTGGGGCTTATCGGTCCCACCCGCATCGACTACGCGCGGCTGATTCCGAGTATCCGATATTTAACAGAAGTCGTCGGGAAGATTCTTTCCGACAATGTGGAGGAATAGAGGTATGGCAAAACAAGAACCGAAAAAGAAGCCCGAAACGGTAACCCCCGAAGAAGAAACCGCCGAAACTGCGGCTGCGGAAGTTACCGAAACCGAGCAGAAGTTACAAGAACTTGAAAACAACCTGAAAGACGCCAACGACAAGTTCCTGCGCACGCTTGCCGAATACGACAACTACCGCAAGCGCTCCGTGCGCGAAAAGGAACAGGCTTACGCCGACAGCAAAGCGTCTGTGCTTTCCGAAATTTTGCCGGTGCTTGACAACTTCGAGCGTGCGGCGGGCAACCGCGACGCCGCGCCGGAGGATTACCAAAAAGGCATCGACATGATTTTTAAACAGTTCCAGGATATTCTCACAAAACTCGGCGTAGAAAGCTTCGGTGAAAAAGGCGACACCTTTGACCCGAATCTGCACTCCGCCGTGATGCACACCGAAGAAGAGGGCGAGCCGGAAAATGCGATTTCCGAAGTCTTCTCCAAAGGCTATAAATTGGGCGACAAGATTTTGCGCCCGGCGGTCGTTAAGGTCGTCAATTAACCAAAAAGAAAACATACTGAAATCAGTTTGGAGGAATTTATTATGGCAAAAGTTATCGGTATTGATTTAGGTACAACAAACTCCTGCGTTGCGGTTATCGAAGGCGGCGAGCCCGTCGTTATTGCGAACGCCGAAGGCGCAAGAACCACCCCGTCCGTTGTCGCGTTCTCCAAAGACGGCGAGCGTATGGTCGGTCAGGTCGCAAAACGCCAGGCCATCACCAACCCCGAGCGCACCGTTTCTTCGATTAAACGCCACATGGGTTCGGATTACAAAGTCACCATCGGCGACAAAACTTACACCCCGCAGGAAATTTCCGCAATGATTCTGCAAAAGCTGAAAAGCGACGCGGAAAGCTACCTCGGCGGCAAGGTGACCGAAGCGGTCATCACCGTTCCCGCTTACTTCACCGACGCACAGCGTCAGGCGACCAAAGACGCGGGCCGTATCGCGGGTCTCGACGTCAAACGTATCATCAACGAGCCGACGGCGGCAGCGCTGGCTTACGGCATTGATAAAGAAGACGACCAAAAAGTCATGGTTTACGACCTCGGCGGCGGCACGTTCGATGTCTCCATTATCGAAATGGGCGACGGCGTTCAGGAAGTTTTGGCAACCGCCGGTAACAACCGCTTGGGCGGCGATGACTTCGACCAGAGAATCATCGACTGGCTGGCTGACGAATTTAAGAAAGAACAGGGCATTGACCTTCGCAACGACAGAATGGCGATGCAGAGACTCAAAGAAGCGGCTGAAAAAGCGAAAATCGAGCTTTCCGGCGTGACCACTTCGACGATTTCTCTGCCGTTCATCACGGCGGACGCCACCGGCCCGAAACACTTGGAAACCACTTTAACCCGTGCGAAATTCAACGAAATGACCGCGGACTTGGTCGAAGCGACCATGGGCCCGGTACGTCAGGCTTTGCAGGATTCCGGCCTTAAAACCTCCGAAATCAACAAAGTTTTGATGGTCGGCGGTTCTTCGAGAATCCCCGCTGTTCAGGAAGCCATTAAGAACTTCACCGGTCTTGAACCCTTCAAAGGCATCAACCCCGATGAATGCGTAGCAGTCGGCGCGGCCATTCAGGGCGGCGTCCTCGGCGGCGACGTCGAAGGCATCCTGCTTTTGGATGTTACGCCCCTGTCTTTGGGTATTGAAACCATGGGCGGCGTTTCCACGAAGATTATCGAAAGAAATACCACAATCCCGACGAAGAAGAGCCAAATCTTCTCCACCGCGGCAGACAACCAGACTTCCGTGGAAGTCCACGTCCTGCAAGGCGAGCGTGAATTCGCAAAAGACAACAAGACCCTCGGTGTGTTCCACCTCGACGGCATTATGCCCGCACCCCGCGGTGTGCCGCAGATTGAAGTAACCTTCGACATCGACGCGAACGGCATCGTGCACGTTTCCGCAAAAGACCTCGGCACCCAGAAAGAACAGTCCATTTCCATCACCTCTTCGACCAATATGTCGAAAGAAGACGTGGATAAGGCGGTCAAAGAAGCCGAACAGTATGCGGCGGAAGACAAGAAACGCAAGGAAAACATCGACACCCGCAACGAAGCGGACCAGATGGTTTACCAGTGCGAGAAGATCTTGAAAGACAACGGCGACAAGATTGCCGAAGCCGACAAGACCGAGATTCAGAGCAAGATTGACGCTTTGAAAGAAGCGCTCAAAGGCGATAACATGGACGACATCAAGGCGAAGAAAGACGCTTTGACCGAAAAGTTCAACAAGGTTGCCGAAGAAATGTATAAAGCGGCCGCCGCACAGGCAGGCGCACAGCAGGGCGGCGCACAGGCAGGCCCGCAGGGCGGTGCCCAAGGTGGCACGAAAGGTGACGACGGCTATTATGAAGCCGACTACACCGACGTGGAAGACGGCAACAAATAAACCAAGGTTTCAGTTTTCCGGCAGAGTCCCTCGCGGGGCTCTGCCGCAACCCGGTATAAGGGAGTACTTATATGGCAGACAAACGAGATTATTATGAAGTCCTCGGCGTCGATAAAAATGCGTCGGAGGATGAAATCAAAAAAGCCTACCGCAAGCTCGCCAAGAAATATCACCCAGACTTAAACCCCGGGGACAAGGAAGCGGAAGAGAAATTCAAAGAGGCGAACGAAGCGTATGAGGTTTTGTCCGACGCGGAGAAAAAGGCGAAATATGACCGCTTCGGCCACGCGGGCGTGGACCCGAACTACGGGGCGGGCGGCGCCGGTTACGGCGGCTTTAACGGGCAGGGCTTTGATTTTGACCTCGGCGATATTTTCAGCAATATTTTCGGCGGCGGATTCGGCGGGTTCGGCGGCGGCAGCAGCAATCCCAACGCCCCCCAGCGCGGCAGCGACACGCAGACAAGCGTGACCATCTCTTTTGAAGAGGCGGCGAAAGGCTGCGAACGCGAAGTGCAGTTCAGCCGGATTGAAGTCTGCGACGAGTGCCACGGCAGCGGCGCTGCGCCGGGCTCTTCTCCGAAAACCTGTCCTGAATGCAACGGCCGCGGTCAGGTCACTTCCCAACAGAGAACGCCGTTCGGCGTGATTCAAACGCAAAAAGCGTGCTCCCGCTGCGGCGGCAGAGGCACGATTATCGAAAATCCCTGTAAGAAATGTCACGGCGCGGGTCGTGTGCGCAAGCCGGTGAAAATTACGGTGAAAATCCCGGCCGGTATCGACGACCGTCAGATTATCAACGCGCGCGGGCAGGGCAATAAAGGCGTAAACGGCGGCCCTGCGGGTGATCTCCGCGTGGCAATCAACGTCCGTCCGCACCCGATTTTCGAGCGCGACGGCTATAACGTCTGGGTCGAAATGCATATTAGCTTTGCCGCGGCGGCGCTCGGCTGCGCGTTACAGGTGCCGACGCTTGATGGCAAAGTGCAGTACAATGTCCCGGCAGGCACGCAGTCCGGCGATGTGTTTAAACTCAAAGGCAAAGGTATTCAAAGCCTTAATAACCGCGGGCGCGGCGATGAGTTGGTGCGCGTGATTGTCGACGTGCCGCGTAACCTCAACGACAGACAGAAACAGCTTCTGCGTGAACTCGACGAGGCGCTCGGCAACGAAACAGCACATCTCGGCAACGCCGACGACAAAAAAGGCTTTTTCGGCAAAAAGAAACGATAACCCATTGGAAAAAAACTGCTTTTGTGGTATCATACAAAAGCAGTTTCTTTTTTACTGTGTATTTTATTGTAAACAGGTGACACTATGGTATACGGTTTGCTCGGCAGAACCTTAAGGCACAGCTATTCCCCGCAAATTCACGCCCTTTTGGGCGATTACGAATATCGGCTGTTTGAAGTCGAGCCCCAAGACCTCGAAGCGTTTTTGAAAAAACGGGAATTCGGCGGAATCAACGTGACCATTCCCTATAAAAAAGATGTGCTCCCCTATCTTTCCGGTATTTCCGACAACGCGAAGCGCATCGGCGCGGTCAATACGATTATCGTAAAAGAAGACGGCGGGCTTTACGGCGACAATACCGATTACGACGGCTTTTTGTGCCTTGTCCAAAAAAGCGGATTTCAGGTAAAAGGCAAAAAAGCGCTGGTGCTCGGCACGGGCGGCGCGTCGCTGCCGATTTCGGCGGTGCTTTCCGACCTCGGCGCGCGTGAAGTCGTGTTCATTTCAAGAAGCGGCGAAAACAATTATCAAAATCTTTCCCGCCACGCCGATGCGGATTTGATTGTCAATACAACCCCTGTGGGCATGTATCCGAACAATTTAAAAGCGCCGCTGTCACTTTCGGAATTTCCGAAGCTTTCCGGCGTGTTGGACATTGTCTATAACCCGCAGAAGACCAAGCTGATTTTAGACGCCGAGCGACTGGGTATTCCGGCATATTCCGGGCTTTTGATGCTCGTCGCGCAGGGGAAGCGCGCCGCGGAGCTGTTTTTGGGGCACGACATTCCCGACAGCGAAACCGACCGCATTTTCAAAAAACTTTCGACCGAAATGCAAAATATTGTACTGGTCGGCATGCCCGGCTGCGGCAAAACCACCGTCGGGAAAGCGCTCGCGGAGCAATTAAATCGCCCGTTTTTTGACGCGGACGAGGAAATTTTAAAACGCACCGGCAAGAGCGCCGAAGCGTGGATTGAAGCGTGCGGCGAAGCGGTGTTCCGGCAAAAGGAAACCGAGGTGTTAGAAAGCCTTTGCAAGCAAAGCGGCACGGTTATCGCCACCGGCGGCGGGGCGGTCACCGTCCCTGAAAACGCCGATATTTTGCGGCAAAACAGCATCGTGTTCTTTATAAACCGCGACGTTTCCGCGCTCCCCGTCGAGGGGCGCCCGCTTTCTAAGGCGACCGCGCTTTCTGAAATGTACGAAGTGCGCCTGCCGCTGTACCGCAGCGTTTGTGACAAGGAAATAGCCGCCGACGGCAGCGTGCAAGCTGTCGTTCGCCGGATTTTGGAGGAATTGCAATGAAAAATATTTTGGTAATCAACGGGCCGAATATCAATATGCTGGGCATTCGCGAGCCGGAAATCTACGGCGCCCAGACCTATGAGGTGCTGCTTGCCCTGATAGGCGAGTGGGCGGAAGAACTCGACTGTCAGGTGGAGTGCTTCCAGTCGAACCACGAGGGCGACATCGTTGATGAAATTCAGGCGGCCTACGGTCAGTTTGACGGAATTGTGATTAACCCCGCGGCTTACACCCACACAAGCGTTGCCATTTTGGATGCGCTCAAGGCGGTGGCAATCCCCGCGGTTGAAGTCCACATTTCCGATATCAGCACCCGCGAAGCGTTCCGCCAGATTTCCTACGCCGGGCAGGCGTGCGAAGCGCATTTTATCGGCCTCGGCTTTGACGGCTATAAAAAAGCGCTCGAATATTTGGCGGCGCGGTAATTACAGCAAAAAACAAAATAGACAAAATTTAACTATTGCAATATAAAAAGAAACGCTCCGGTTTTAAACCGGGGCGTTTTTGTGTGCTTATATGTAAAAATTTTGCTTTACACCGCGGAATTTTTTGCCGGACAGGCGCAAGGGCTGTCCCTACGGTGTACAAAACGAACAATATTTTTGTAGGGGCGAGGTTCCACCCTCGCCCGAATGATTGCATCGAAGAGGATACCGGGCAAAGGAACTTTCGCCTTGTGTGCACTGTCTGCGTGAATTCACCACGCGTTGGCACGCGCCGGGGAACCCCCGGCGAGGGTTCCCCACGTCAAAACAGTCCGCCGGACTGTTTTGACTCCCCTCCTGCGCTTTTTACAGGGAAAGAATTTCGCCCTGTGCGCAGGGCGACCAAAGGCTTTGCCTTTGGATTCCACCACCTTTGAAAAGGTGGACGAAACTTTAAATGTTGGTGGATTTACCGTTGTAAGAGCGAGGTTCCACCCTCGCCCGAATGATTGCATTGAAGAGGATACCGGGCAAAAAATGTAAAAATACTATCACACTACCTGCGCGAATTCACCGCGCGTTGGCACGCGCCGGGGAACCCCCGGCGAGGGTTCCCCACGCCAAAACAGTCCGCCGGACTGTTTTGACTCCCCTCCTGCGCTTTTTACAGGGAAAGAATTTCGCCCTGTGCGCAGGGCGACCAAAGGCTTTGCCTTTGGATTCCACCACCTTTGAAAAGGTGGACGAAACTTTAAATATTGGTGCATTTGCTGTTGTAGGGGCGAGGTTCCACCCTCGCCCGCAAAGTTATAACAAAGTCGATGTCGGGAGGACACGGTTGTTTTTAGTGCCAAGTGAAAGTCTCGATTCGCCGCGCGTCGGCACGCGCCAGTTGGGGAAAATATGGCTGCAAAGATGATACCGGGCAAAATTATAAAAAATAATATCGGACTACCTGCTCGAAGTCGGTGTGCCCGGCGGCACCTATTTGTGGTATTTGCCGCCGTTTGCGATTTGAAATGCGCGGTAAAGCTGTTCTAAAAGCATCACGCGCGCCATTTGGTGGGGAAACGTCATTTCCGACATCGAAAACCGACAGTCGGAAAGTTTTTTTATCTCGTCGTCAAGCCCGAACGAGCTGCCGAGAATGAAAACCACATGGCTGCTGCCGCCAACCGCCAGAGAAGTTAATTTTTGACTAAATTCCGGACTGCTCATTTGCTTTCCCTCAATGCACATGGAAAATACATAAGCGCCCTGCGGGATCTTCGCGCGCAGAAGCGCCGCTTCTTTTTTGAGCGCGGCGGCAATTTCGCTTTTCGAAGGATTGTCCGGCAGGCGAACGGGGGTAAGTTCCACCAAGTTCAGCTTGCAAAAGGCGGACAAGCGCTTTTCATATTCCGCACAAAATTGGCGCATATAAGGTTCTTTCAGCTTGCCGAGGGCAAGCACCGTCACAGAAATCAAAACAAAAACGCCCTTTCGTCCCAAATCGGCTTTGCCACGCACAAGGTAAAGTCCGCGCCCGGTTCGGCGCCTGCGTTTTGCAGCTCGTCCGCCGTCACGCGGTAGGCGAGCGCCGGCAGGTTGTTTTGTTCGCTCAAATGGCCTAAAAACACACGCTTTGTGCCGTGCTTCACAAAATCGCACACGGCTTCGGCGCAAGCTTCGTTGGAAAGGTGCCCCCCGGCGCCCAAAATGCGCTTTTTCAAAGGATAAGGATATTGCGGGTTGTTTTCGAGCATCCGCACATCGTGGTTGGATTCCATTAAAACCGTTTCACAGCCGGAAACCGCGTCACGCACGGCGTCGGTCATCACGCCGAGGTCGGTCGCAACGGCGATGCGCTCGCCGGATTCGTCGTGGAGCACATAGCCGCAGCTTTCGCGGCTGTCGTGCGAGGTTTTAAAGGGCTTTACAAACAGCGAACAGACCTCCGCGCCGTCGGGACCTAAGGCGAATGCATCAAAGCGCCCGTCTAAAATACCCATTTCGTCTAATGCGCAAAGCGTGCCGCCGGTCGCGTACACGCGCGGGTGGTGCTTGCCGGCGAACACCCGCAAGCCGCTTACGTGGTCGGAATGTTCGTGCGTGACGAAAATCGCGCGAATGCTGTCGGGCGAAACACCGATGTTGTTAAGCGCGGTTTCGATTTGGCGGCAGCTTTTTCCCGCGTCAATCAATACGCCGCCGTTCGGCGTGCCGATATAAATGGAATTTCCTTTGCTGGAAGAAAACAGGGGGCAAAACTTAATCATCTAAAAAATCTCCGGGTCAATTGGTTCTTTGCGCTTGGGCGAGCGCCGCGGCGCTCGGTAAAATGGAATTGGTCGTGATGTAACGCACACCGCAGTCAAGCATTTTCAAAAGCAGGTCTTTGTCGTCCACCGTCCAACAGGCGGCGGTCAGCCCGTTATCCAACACTTTTTTGATGTATTCGGGGCGCAAGGCGTTGTATTGCGCACAAAACGCCACGCCCAGATTGGCTTTTTTGGCTTCACGAATCACTTTGTTCGTAATGTAGTTGACCAAATACCACATCTCCAAGTTTTCGTCAATTTTGCGCATCGCGCGCAAATCTGACAGGTGGAACGAAATCAAAATGCAGCTTTTTAAAATGTCGTTCTTTTTGAGAAGGTCGTACAAATCCTGCATTTTTTCGGTGCGCGGGTCCTTAATTTCAATCATCGGCCGGCAGCCGTAGGTTTTGCAGACGTCAATGTATTCCTGCAACGTGCAGATGTGCGCTTCGGGGAAGTCCTCGATGTTCGCGCCGTTAATCATTTTCTTTTTTAACATTTCGGGGTAAGAATAGTCTTTCACATCACCGGAGCCTTCGAACATGGTTTTAATCTGCCCGTCGTGAAGCACCACCCAAACGCCGTCGGTTGTGCAGTGGGTGTCGCATTCCAGCGCGTAAAACCCGGCTTTGCCGCCGGCGACGAAGGCTTCTTTGGTGTTTTCGGGATATTGCGCAGAAAGCCCGCGGTGCGCGGTCAGGTGAACGCCCTCGGGCGCTTGCGGCGCGAGCTTTTGAAAGTCCTGTAAAGGCTTCGGCGGGATTCTTTTATAACGTATGTGCCGATAAACGATACCGCCGATTGCGGTGGAAGCAACCGCCGCAACGCCGGCCATGGCGATTTTTTGCATTGCATTTCCCATAAAATGACCTCCCGAAACAAAATTTTTCCGACCAATAGTATACTACAAACCGGGGAAAAAGTAAACAAATGTTGAAAAACAAAAGACAGCCCGCTTTTTTGCAGGCTGTCCGTTTTTTTTGAATACAGATTTGAAATTACGCTTTGTCGGAAAGCAGCGCTTCAATGCTTTCGAGCGAATGTTTGCAGTCGCGCATGCCCTCGTAATAGCAGTGTTCCAATTTTTCTTTGTCCGTGCCGAATTTGTCAATCGGCAAAGCGTATTCCGGCGCAATTACCACCGCGCGCCCCTCTTTTTGAAGGCGGTCGCAAAGCGCCAAAGACTCGTTATAAACAATATAGCGGTTGTCGAGCGCGGCAATCATGTTCGGATAGTCTTTTAAAATCCGCGTGTAAGCGGCGCGCATACGCTCCGGCTTTTTCACATAATCGCGCGGTCTTGTCCGCACAATCAACAGCCGGTCGCAGCCGTCGTCGAGCGCGTGCCGGACCGGAACGGAATCCGCCACGCCGCCGTCAAAATATTTCCGCCCCTCGAACTCCACCGGCGGGGTAAACATCGGCAGCGCCGCCGAAGCTTTCAAAACGGTGAAATCCTTGCCGTGGATTTTGTCTTTGCCGAAATAGACCGCCTTGCCGGTTTCGGCGTCGGTCACAACGGTGACAAATTCGCTTTTGTCGGCGAAAAACGCGTCGTAATCAAAGGGGTCAAGTTCCTGGGGGATTGTGTCGTAAATAAAGTCCAGCCCGAAAACGGACTTGTTGTGTAAAATCGGGTCAATGCCGATATAGCGCTTGTCGTGGACATATTGTGTGTCCACACGAAAGCCGCGGCCGCGCTGACCGGAAATGTAAGAAGCGCCGTTGCCCGCGCCGGCAGAAACGCCGATGACATAGTCAAAATGGATATTGTTGTCTAAAAGCACGTCCAGCACGCCCACGGTGTAAATCCCGCGCATGCCGCCGCCCTCTAAGACCAAACCGGTTTTCATTTATAACACCTCTTTGAGATATTTCACGGTTTTGGCAAGCGGCAGACCGACCACGTTTAAATAGTCGCCGTTGATGCGCTCGACGAACAGCGCGCCCTTGCCCTGAATGCCGTAAGCGCCGGCTTTGTCCATCGGCTCGCCTGTGCGCACATAGGCTTCAATTTCTTCGTCGGTGAGTTCGAAAAAGGTCACTTCGGTTTTTTCGTGGAACAGGAAATTTTCTTTCGCGCCCTGAATGTAAACGCCGGTGTAAACTTCGTGGGTTTTGCCCGAAAGAAGGTGCAGCATCCGGCAGGCGTCCTCGGCGTCGGCGGGCTTGCCTAAAATGTGCCCGTCCAAAGAAACGACGGTGTCGGCGGAAAGAAGCACCTCGTCTACACGCCGACCGACTGCCTCGCCTTTGCGCTTGGCGAGCAGTTCGACCGCCTGTTCCGGCGGAAGCCCGGCGGGTAACGATTCGTTAATGTCCGACGCCCGGCGCACAAAGGTGTAGCCCGCGTCAAAAAGGAGCTGTGCGCGCCGCGGCGAATTAGAAGCCAATACAAGTGTCATTTTTCGATGCCTCGCTTTATGTGATAATAGGTCTTTACAATACCGACCTGGGTTTTGCTGTCATAAATCTCGTTGCGCATCACCATTTCGAACGCTTCTTCAAGCGGGATTTTGCGCACCTGTAAAAATTCGTCGTCATCCAAATTCTGCTTTGAAAAGGTCAAGCCTTTCGCGAGATACATGTGGATAATCTCGCCGCAGTAGCCGGGCGTTGGGTAAAGCTTGCCGAGCGACAGGTATTCTTGCGCCGCGGCGCCGGTTTCTTCCTGCAATTCGCGCTTGCCGGCTTCAAACGGGTCTTCGCCGTATTCGAGCTTGCCCGCCGGCAGTTCCAAAACGACTTCGGAATAGGGGTAGCGGAACTGTTCCACGAATAAAAGCTCGTTTTTCTCGGTCAGCGCCGCAACGCAAACCCCGCCGGGGTGCTCAACGACCTCGCGCTTAGCGCGTTTTCCGTTCGGAAGAAGCGCGTCGTCCACGCGAAGATTGATGATTTTGCCTTTGAAAATGTACTGCTGTGCAATCGGTTTTTCGGTTAAATCCATTCTAAAACCGCACTCCTTTGCATATAGTTACTGTGAACGGGACAATCTGAACGCTTGTCCTGAAGATAGATTGCAGAAAGAAGGTCTTGCCTGTGCTTGTGCAATATGCGCCGTTTACGTTTGCGCTGTCGCAAAAGCTTTTCGCGTCGCTCGCGGCGCAATATCCCTTTGCAGAAACCGCCGTGCTCGGCAGAAGTGTCACGAAACACGGGATTTTTTCGCTGTCAGTCGGAAAAGGCGAGGAACAAGTCCTGCTTTTAGCGGGCCTTTCCGGAAAAGACAGCGTTCAGCCCTTGCTTTTATATCGCTTTTTTGAGCGGCTTTGCAAAAGCCTTCAAAACGATGTGCCCTTGCGCGCGGTGAAATTCCGAAACACGTTGCGCGGGCGGAAAATCACTGTGGTGCCTTGCGTAAACCCGGACGCTTATGAAATCCGCCGGTACGGCGCTTTGGGTGCGGGTTGTTACGCGGGGCTTGTCAAACGCGCCGGCGCCGAAGATTACAGCACCTGGTGCGCCAACGCCCGCGGGGTCGATATTACCCATAACTTCAATTTCCGCCACGTCTCGGTTTTGCCGAATACAGAACGCTCCGTCAACCGCCCGTCGCCGGTGGCTTACGCCGGTCCCGCACCCGAAAGCGAAGCGGAAACGCAAGCCGTTGCAAGGCTTTGTAATCGTGCGCAGTTTCAGCACGCGGTGCTGCTCAACGGGTTCGGCGGACGCGTGTTTTGGGCGGCCGGAGACTCGACTGAAGCGCAAAAGGACGCGCCGATGATGGCGAAAATTTTGGCCGCCGCCGGGGATTACACGTTAGCGCGCAAAGAAGATTACATAAAGCGCGGGTGTTTCCCTGAGTGGTTTGCCGAAAGCACCGGGAAACCTGCGTTTGAAATCGCTGTGCGCGACCTGCCGCACGAACCGATCACGGCGAATTTTGAGGCGTTATATGCCGCCGTGGAGGAACTTTTGGTGCTTTGTTCGATTATGTAAGCGGGAACATAAGGCGGCGGGCGTTTATTCGGGATTGTTTTCGCCCGCCTCGCCGTATTCACGCACAAGCGCTTTATAGTGTTTGCCTTTTTCTTCAAAGTTTTTATAGACATTGTAGCTCGATGCCGCCGGCGACAGCAGGCAGATTTTGCCTTTCGTCGTCAGTTTGTAGGCAAGGCGCACAGCTTCGAGGAGGTCGCGGGCTTCTACCGCGTTTTTGGACGTGCCCGCCTTTTTCATGGCGCGCACAATGGAAATGCCGGTGTCGGGCGTGCCGATGATATTGGTAATATCGGACTTTTCCAGCGTCTTTTCGAAATCGCCGTAATGAAGCCCCCGGTCTTTGCCGCCGACAATCAGCGTGTCTACCGTTTTCAGCGCGTCCACCGCGCACAGCACCGCGTGCGGAATGGTCGCAATACAGTCATTATAAAAGGTAATCCCGTGAAAAGTACCGACCTTTTCCATGCGGTGCTCAATGCCTTTGTAATTGTGTACCGCCTGTTCACAGTCTTTGTCGGTTGCGCCGAAATGCTTTGCCGCCGCCATGGCGAACAAAATGTCCTGCCGGTTGTGAATGCCGGCGAGGTGTTCGTTTTGAATTTCAAACGGCAGGGGCGCGTCAGCACAAATGCCGACCTTTTCGGACTGTACTGCTGAAAAGTCCAGAATTTCGGGTAAACCCTGCGTTGCGTTATATAAGAACAGGTCGTCCGGATTTTGGTATTGGGCAATGTGGAATTTTGCCGCCGCGTAGCCTTTGAAACCGCCTTTGTAATGCTCCAAATGTTCTTCGTAAAGGTTCGTGAGCACGGCGACTTCGGGCGACGTGTGGGTGAATTCCAGCTGGTGCGACGACATTTCGATTACCGCAATGGTGTCTTTCGTGAGCCCCTCCAGCGACGAAAAGACAGGCACGCCGATGTTGCCTATCAGTCTGCAATCTTTGTTTGCGGCTTTGAGCATTTCGTAAGTAAGCGTGGAGGTCGTCGTCTTGCCTTTCGAGCCGGTCACGCCGACTTTGCGGCAGGGGGCAAAGCGCAAAAACAAATCCACCTGGCAGGTCACTTCCGTGCCGGGTTCGATTTCGACTGTTTTAAACGAAATGCCGGGGCTTTTGAGCACGACGTCATATTGGTTGACGGTGTCTAAATAATTGTCCCCGCAAATCAGCGTGATCAGCGGGTCATCTACCAAAAGCGGATTTTTGTCGGCAATCGTGAGTTTTTTTTCGGGCAAGTGGCTTCGAATATATTGATAAGACGACTGCCCCTCGCGCCCGAAACCGACGAGCAGAACGGATTTATCTTTTAAATAGTCAACAATCGGCGGATACATACGCATACATCTCCTTGACCGCAGGCAGGAACGCCGCCGGCACATGGTTTTCGTCGTTATAGGCTTTTAAAAGGTCGCCTTGCGGGGTTGCGCCCGCGCGATCGACAAAATGGGCAAGCAAAACAGGAAGCGAGCGGCCGGTTTGCAGAAATTTCTGCGCGGTGCATTGTAAGGCGAACACAATTTCGTCCACCGTGCCGACGCACTCAAACGGCTTGACGGGGCTGAAACCTACAAGTCCGTCAAAATCCGAAAGCAATGTCGCGTCGTTTAACATATCGCTGCCGAATAACCTGCAAAGCTTGTCATACGGCATAAACGGCGACAAAATCGAAAACACAAACAGGCATTTCGCGCATTTCGCGCACCAAATGTTTTGCTTGCTGCCGCGGTTACAGCTGCGGAACGATTCGTGATATTGCCCGAACGCCGCAAACTGTTTTGCGATTTGCAGTTCCGAAAACGGGCGCAAAAGACTGAAATAACGAATGTCGGGAATCAAGTTGCGCACGCAGTAGTCGGCAAAATCCTGCTCAAACGCAAAGGATTTCGAATACTGGTGGTTGACCTCGGTCCCGGAAATGTTCGACTCATTTGCGCTCGATTCGTTGGAAAGCACAATGTTTTCGGCACCGATGAGATACGCGCAGTAATAGGAAAGGAACGCCACAATCGCCGAAAACGGCGTGTGCCCGTTGAAAAAGCCCTGCCGGTTGAGTTCCAGAAGCATCGGGTCAATCGTGCGGTGCGTTCTGACGATTTCGTTTTCCGTGTAGCCGCCGGCGAGCACGGTATCGGTGCGCGCGGGCTGGTCGTTCACGGTGAAAAAGCGGTTTTTGTCGTGAAAGCGGCGCAAAAGCTCGGTGGTGACACAGCTGTCTTTGCCGCCGCCCACCGGAATGAGGTTAAGCCCCGCGCTTTGAAAAGCATAGGGCTTTTCTTCGGGCTTTTCTTCGGCGCAGACAATTTCCATAAAGGTGTTTTCGTCTGCCGCAATGCCGTTTCGATAGAAAAATTCCGAAAGCCCGCCGAAATAAAGCTTTTTCCACCAGGCAATGTCCGGTTCGCTTAAATATCCGCATTTAATAAGCACGCGCGGCGGGCAGGCGGCTTTCCAATAGCTGATAAGCTCCACCATGCCGAGGCAAAACACAATCGCCTTTGCCGCGGGCGCGTCCGGCGCGTTTAAAACCTGCAAGTTGTCGGTGTAAACCACCGTTTCCGGGTGAAACGAACAAAGCCCGTCAATCGAAAAATCGAACGACAGACGAACGCCGTTTTTTTCTTTTGTAATCGAATATCCGTTATAGCAAAATGTCTGATAGGTTTTGCGCACTGTGTCAAAATCCTTTTGCGGCATGCTATCCCTCCGAATCAGTATCAATATATTATACGGTTTTTCTATGGAAAAAGCAAGAAAACCGCATAAAAATATAGGCGTCCTTGCCGGAATTTCGTTCCCGATATTTCCGCAATCGAAAAAAAGCGCACCTTACCGGCATGCACCTTGCCGTATTTGTAAACGATAGATAAATTTTAAAAATTATTATTGATATTTTTAGGCATATATGCTACAATTTTCCCATGCTGGCTAAAATGATATCCTTTTTTTAATAAAGAATCAAAGGCAGTAAACACTTTTTGGGAGGCAACTGTATGAAAGCTTATACCTCGAACAATATACGCAACATTGCGGTCGTCGGTCACGGCGGCAAGGGCAAGACCACGCTTTGCGAGGCGATGCTCTATGTGTCCGGCGCGACCGATCGCTTAGGTCGCGTTGCCGACGGCAACACGGTTTTAGACTTTGACCCCGAAGAAAAACGCCGTAAATCCTCCGTCTCCTCCGCGATGGCGGCGATTGAATGGGATAATACGAAACTCAACATAATCGACGCGCCCGGTCTTTTCGACTTTGAGGGCGGCGTTGCCGAAGCGGTCCGCGCGGCGGAAGCGGTTTTAATTGTGACTTCCGCGGGCTCCGGCGTCGACGTCGGCACGCAAAAGGCGTTTAAAGCCGCCGAAAAACGCGGCGCGGCGAAATTTTTTGCGATTACCAAAACCGATTCCGACCACAGAAGTTTTTACAAGACCTTTGAAGCGTTAAAAGAAGTTTACGGCAATAAGCTCTGCCCGACGATTATTCCCTATATGGAGGGGAACATAGTCAAATGCTATGTCAACTTAATGACCGGCATGGCGTTCTCTTATGACGAAGCGGGCAAAGCGACCAAAGTCGATATGCCCGATGACCCGGTAATTGAAGAAATGACCTCCGCGTTTATGGAAGCGGTCGCCACGACTGACGATGCGCTGATGGAAAAATTCTTTGAGGGCGAGGCGTTCACCAAAGACGAAATCCTCAAAGGCCTTTGCATCGGTATTTTTGACGGTTCCATTTATCCTGTCTATGCGGTTTCCGGCCTTACCTGCGCGGCGGTCGACCAGCTCCTTTACGGGCTTGCGTGGTCCGCACCCGGCGCTTACGGCTATGCCGGTGAAGACGCGGAATATGAAAACGGCGAAGTGAATATCCTGCCGTGTAACGAAGCGGGTCCGCTTGCGGCAGTCTGCTTTAAAACGGTAGTCGACCCGTTCGTCGGGAAAATGTCGTTCTTTAAAGTGGTTTCCGGCAAGCTTTGTGCCGATTCCGTCGCTTACAACCCGCGCACCGGCGAAAACGAGAAAATCGGTAAAATCATCACCGTGCGCGGCGCGAAACAGGAAGAAGCCAAAGAGATTATCGCCGGTGACATCGGCGTTTTGACGAAGCTTGCCAACGTGAAAACCGGCGACACGCTTTGCGACAGCAAAACTGTTTTGAAACTCAAAGGTGTTGACTTCCCCGCGCCCTGCCTTTCGATGGCGGTCAAAGTTGCCAAAAAAGGCGAAGAAGAAAAAGTCGCCGCGGGCTTGCAGCGCTTGATGGAAGAAGACCCCACCATTCAATATACCAACAACACGGAAACCCGCGAACAGGTGGTTTCGGGTCTCGGCGAACAGCATTTGGACGTGATTGTCTCGAAACTGCGCAATAAATTCGGCGTCGAAGTCACCTTGGAAGTGCCGAAGGTCGCTTACCGTGAGACGATTCGCAAGACCGTCGAAGCGCAGGGCCGCCACAAAAAGCAATCCGGCGGACACGGCCAGTTCGGCGACGTATTTATTAAGTTTGAACCGTGCGACAGCGACGATTTGGTGTTTGAAACCGCGGTTGTCGGCGGCTCCGTCCCCAAAAACTTCTTCCCCGCGGTTGAAAAGGGCTTGCGCGAATGCGTGGAAAAAGGCTTTGCCGCAGGATACCCGATGGTCGGCGTGAAAGCCACGTTGTATGACGGCTCTTATCACCCGGTGGACTCCTCCGAAATGGCGTTCAAGACCGCCGCGTCGCTGGCTTTTAAAAACGCAATGCCGAAAGCCGACGTTGCGATTTTAGAGCCGATCGGCACGCTCACCGCCGTGATGCCCGACGACAACCTCGGCGATATTATGGGCGACATCACCAAACGCCGCGGCAGAGTGCTCGGCATGGGCCCCGCGGAAGAGCCAAAAATGCAGGAATTGGTCGCCGAAGTGCCGATGGCGGAAATGGGCGATTTCTCCACCGTGCTTCGTTCCGTGACCGCCGGCAGAGGCAGTTACACATTTGCGTTTGCGCGCTATGAACAGGCGCCGAAAGACGTTGCCGACAAGGTAATCGCCGCACGCGCCGCCGAAAAAGACGAGTAATTCCGATTTGGCAGAATACACAAGATATGGGAGCGGATTTTGTATTCGCTCCCATATTTTTTGTAAATTCCTTGAAAGTCCTTGAAAAAAATGTCAGTTGTGGTAAAATAAAATCACAAAGGAACGCCGTGCGTTTTGCGGTTGTGCATCCAAAAAAACGCACGCGTTTTGTTTTATGCGCTTTTTGTTCTTATCCTGCAAAGAGCCGGGAATAGCGGTCCGGGCGGGAAGAACACCGTTGCGCGAGGGAAAAAGTCAATGCCCCCGGACAAGGCTTTGTTCGGGGGACTGGCAAAAAACACAAGCGTTTAAAAAGAGGACGAAACCATGAACAAAACTTTTTTCACAAAAATTACGGCGGCGGCGTTAAGCCTTGCGCTTTTGGTCACCGCTTTTTCTGCCTGCGGCAAAGAAACGCCGGAATATGAAACCGACACCGCGCCCGAAACGTCGCAAACTGCGGCGGCGGCGCCCACGAACCCCTTGACCGGCGAATCGGATTTCAAAGTGGAGGCGTTCGGCAACCGCCCGATTGCGATTATGGTCGAAAACTCGCCGTCTGCTCGCCCGCAGTGGGGCTTAAGCACACCCGACGTTGTCATTGAGGGCGTCGTCGAAGGCGGCATCACCCGTATGATGTGGCTGTATGCGGATGTAAACGATATTCCGAAAGTCGGGCCGACTCGAAGCGCGCGCCACGACTATGTGGAACTTGCCGAAGGGTTCGACGCGATTTATGTTCATTTCGGCGGCAGTACCTATGCATACAACACGATTAAAAACGATAAAGTCGACGACATTGACGGCATGTATGACGGCAAATATTTTGCCCGTGACAAATCCCGCAATGTGGCGAGCGAGCACACGGCTTACACAACCGGCGAAAATTTATATGACGCAATTAACACGATGAAAATCCGCACCGAGGCAAAAGACGGCTACACTTCGCCTTTCACCTTTGCTTCCGAAAAACGGACGCTTCCGGGCGGCGCGTGCTCGAGTGTTTTGACGGTCTTCTCCAACAGCTACAAACACACCTTTAAATATAACGCCGAAGACGGTCTTTATTATAACTATATGAATTCCAAAGAGATGAAAGACGCCGACGGCTCGACCATGGCGGTTTCGAACGTGCTGATTTTGTATACAGACGTCAGCAACGTGGCAGGCTCGTCAAGCGGCCACAAAGACTGGAACTTGTCCGGCGGCACCGGTATTTATGTCTCGAACGGAACCTATCAAAACATCAAATGGTCGAAAGGCTCTTCTTCGAACCCGACTTCTCAGCTCAAGCTGATGGATGAAAGCGGCGCTACCTTGCAGCTGAACACCGGCAAAATGTGGATTGGCTTTGTCCCGACGGCAAACAGCGGTTCCACAGTGATTTCGTAATTGTGTTTTTTATATTATAAATTGGGTCCTTTCGGAAGAGGGCGCGGGCGAACACCTGCGTCCTTTTCCTTTTTTGTAACTGTTTCAAGTGCCCGAAAGACAAAAAAAGAGCATATGCTTTTTGCACATGCTCTTTGCTTTTGAGAAACGGATAACAGAGAATTAAACAATCCCCTGCGCCATCATTGCGTCGGCAACCTTTAAGAAGCCGGCAATATTAGCGCCGACCACGAAGTTGTCTTCGCTGTTGTATTCTTTTGCAGCGGAGGACATATGGAAATAAATGCTTTCCATAATGTCTTTGAGCTTTTCGTCGACCTGTTCAAAGGTCCAAATGATGCGCGCGCTGTTCTGGCTCATTTCGAGCGCGGAGGTCGCAACGCCGCCGGCATTTGCCGCTTTGCCCGGTGCGAACAGCACTTTGTTCGCAAGGAAATAGTTGGTTGCTTCAATGGTCGTCGGCATGTTGGCGCCTTCAGCTACGGCGAAGCAGCCGTTTTTGACCAGCGTTTTCGCGCTTTCAAGGTCAAGTTCGTTCTGCGTTGCACAAGGCAGCGCCACGTCGCAGGACACTTCCCAAACCTTTTTGCCCGGCACAAATTTCGCGGTGGGCTTGTATTCGGTGTATTTCACAATGCGGGCACGCTCGACTTCTTTGACTTTCTTGAGAATGTCGAGGTCAATGCCGTCCGCGTCATAGATATAACCCGAGGAATCGCTCGCGGTGACGACCTTTGCGCCGAGCGCCTGCGCCTTTTCAATCGCATAAATCGCCACGTTGCCGGAGCCGGAAACCACAACGGTTTTGCCTTCAAGCGAATTGCCGTGCTGTTTGAGCATTTCATCGGTCAAATACACAAGACCGTAGCCGGTCGCTTCGGTTCTCGCAAGCGAACCGCCGTAGGAAAGCCCTTTGCCGGTAAGCACGCCTTCGTGACGGCCGGTGATTTTCTTATATTGACCGAACAGATAGCCGATTTCTCTGCCGCCGACGCCGATGTCGCCCGCGGGCACGTCGGAGTTCGGGCCGATGACTTTATAAAGCTCGGTCATAAAGCCCTGGCAGAAACGCATGACTTCGTTATCACTTTTACCTTTGGGGTCAAAGTCGGCGCCGCCTTTGCCGCCGCCTATCGGAAGCCCTGTTAAGGAGTTTTTGAAAATCTGTTCGAAGCCCAAAAACTTAATGATGCTCATATTGACCGACGGGTGAAAACGAAGGCCGCCCTTGTAAGGACCGATTGCGCTGTTGAACTGCACACGGTAGCCGCGGTTAACGTGGACAGTGCCGTTGTCATCGACCCACGGCACACGGAACACGGTTGCCTTTTCGGGGGCGACAAGGCGCTCCAAAAGCGCGGCTTTCTGATATTTCGGGTTGCTTTCCACCGCGGGGGCAATGGAGTTGAGCACTTCCGTCAGCGCCTGGCAGAATTCAGGCTGATAGCTGTAACGCTTGGTGGTGTGCTCCAACACTTCCTGCACATAACTCATAAAACTCTTCCTTTCGCAACCGACCCCGAAATGGCGCCGATTGAAATATAATTTCCGTTTTATTTTACTGCAATAAAGTATGAAACGCAAGAACGATGCTATCAAAATTCATTTTGACCGCAAAAAGATTTTTGTGCAAAACGACAGCGGACGCTTGTAAGGCTAAAAATATAAGGGGAAACACAAAAAAGAAAGCGCAGTGAATTTTGGTTCACTTCGCTTTCACACTTGCAAAATAGACATTTTGACAAAATATGCCGAAAAAGAAAAAATAAAAAGGAAAAACCTCCGGTTGCGGCGCCGGAGGTTTTTCCTAATTGAGGGGTTGCTTGAGGAGGGGGTATGTACTCTTTCGAGTACAGGTACACTATAAAGGATAATTATGAATAAATTATGAATAAATTGAAAATATTGATGATAATTTTCGGAAATAGAAAAATAATCTTGTTTTTTGTAAATTTTTGAAAAAATACAAACAAATGTTTGCAATTTCAGAACATTTGTGCTATGCTATAACCGAGAAACATATACCCTGCGGTTAAAAAGCTAAAAAAACAACGTGTTTTTAGGCTTCACAGGGGTGTTTTAAAAATCGGAGGGCGATTTATGAACGGAATCAATAAAACCCAAAAGAAGATTTATGAATATTTAATGGAGCGCAGTCAGCTCGGCGTGCCGCCGTCGGTGCGTGAAATCGGCGCGGCGGTGGGCTTAAAATCCACTTCGTCGGTGCAGGCGAATCTTGACGCGCTCGAACAAGCCGGCTTTATTGAGCGTGACCCGATGCTCAAACGCTCGATTCGCGTGAAAGGCGAGGCGGAAAACGTGACCAGCGTGCCCTTACTCGGTACAGTCACCGCCGGTGTGCCCATTCTTGCGGTGGAGCAAATTGAAAGCTATCTGCCTTATAACGGCCCGGTTTCCAAAGATAAACCGCTGTTCGCTTTGCACGTGCGCGGCGACAGTATGGTAAACGCCGGAATTTTAGACGGTGACATTGTGGTGGTGGAAAAGACGCCCGCGGCGGAAAACGGCGAAATCGTCGTCGCGATGATTGAAGACGAAGCGACCGTCAAACGCTTTTTCCGCGAAAAAGACCATTTCCGCCTCCAGCCCGAAAACGACGCCTATGCGCCGATTCTCGTCAAAGAGGTCGTGATTTTGGGCAAAGTCAAGGCGTTGCTTCGCTATTATTAAACGTTTCCGACAGGCTCCGAACGGGGCCTGTTTTTTTGTGCTTCAAAACGGCGCAAAACGGCTGATTTTATTTGACATATATATTGTAATATCCTATAATAAATAGATACATAATAGTTACAGAATGTGGAAAAAAGAAGGTCGTTCTATGCAATTCGAAGAAAGAGAATTTTTACCCGTTATTCTCGGCGCTGACATTACCGCTTATTCCCTCGCGCGCAGCTTCCACGAGGAATATCATATCCGCTCGCTGGTTTTGAGCATGTCGAAAGGTGGCTACATTGCCAATTCCGACATTATTGAAAACCGCGTGTTTCCGGGGCTTGAGAAAAAAGAAGTGCTTATCGAGCGCCTTTTGGAAGTCGGAAAAGAATTTGAAGGCAGGAAAAAGCTGATTGTGCTCGGCTGCGGCGACTGGTATGTCCGCGCGCTCATTGAAAGCAAGGAGATTTTAAAGCCTTACTATATCGTGCCCTATATCGACGAAGATTTGCTCAACCGCATTGTGCTCAAAGACAAGTTTTATGAAATCTTTGAAGAGCTGGGATTGCCGTACCCGAAAACCTATGTGTACGAATGCGGCAAAGAAAACGATTTGAAGTTTGACTTTGACTATCCCGTCATTGCAAAGCCCGCCAACAGCGCGATGTATCACTATGCGAAATTCCCGGGCAAGCGCAAAGTCTTTTCGTTTGACAATGAACAGGATTTGCGCGCGATGCTTAAAAACCTCGAAGCGTCGAGCTACAACTACAAATTTTTGATTCAGGATAAAATCCCCGGCGACGACACTTATATGCGCGTGCTGACCTGTTACTGTGACCAAAATTCAAAAGTGCGCTTTGCTGCGCTCGGCCGCACGCTTTTGGAAGACCACACCCCGACGGCAATCGGCAACCCCGTTGCGATTATCAACGAGGTAAACCCCGAAATCGTGGCCGCCGCGACCAAATTCTTAGAGTACATCGGCTATGTCGGGTTTGCGAACTTCGACATCAAATATGACCGCCGCGACGGGATTTACAAATTCTTTGAAATCAACGTCCGCTTGGGGCGCAGCAACTTCTATGTGACCGGCAGCGGTTTTAACACCGTCAAGTGGATTGTGGACGATTACATTTATCACAACCTGCCCGAATACACGGTTGCCGACAACATCAACCTTTACACCGTTGTGCCGAAAGGCGTCATTATGAAATATGTCTCCGACCCGGAATTGAAGGCGCAGGCAAAGGCGCTTTTCAAGGCGGGCAAGGTTTCTTATCCGCTGCTTTACAAGGCGGACAAGAACTTAAAGCACTGGTTCTACGGCGAAGCCGCGCTTTACAATCAATACAGAAAATTCCACAAATATTTTTAATAAAGAATGTGTGTGTTATGAAAGAAAAAGTTTTGGGCGTTTTAGGCGGTGTCGGACCGCTCGCCACCATTTATTTTGCCGATTTGGTCATCAAAATGACCGACGCGAAAACCGACCAGGAGCATATCGCCATGGTCATTTTAAACCATGCGTCTATCCCTGACCGCACGGAGTATATTTTGGACAACACCAAACCAAATCCCCTGCCGGTTATGGTCGCGGACGCAAAACGTCTGCAAAACGACGGGTGCGACTATATTGTAATCCCCTGCAACACGGCGCATTATTTCTTTGATGAAATTCAAAAAAGCGTCGACGTGCCGATTATCAATATTTTGGAAGAAACCGTTTCCTACGCCGAACGCACCGTGCCGAACTTAAAATGCTTGGGCATTTTGGCGACAAAAGGCACGATTATTTCCGGCGCTTATCAAAATATCATCAAAAAGCACGGGCTTGACTACCGTGTGCCCTCCGAAGAAGACCAAAAGTCGCTGATGCATATTATCTACGACGAGGTCAAGGCGGGCGAAAAGGTGGACATCTGCGAATTTCTGCGCATTGTCGGCGAACTGAAAAAAGCCGGCAGCGACGCGGTGATTCTCGGCTGCACCGAGCTTTCTATTATCAAGAAAGATTTTAACCTTTCCCGTGTGGATATTGTGGACTCAATGGAGTGCTTGGCGCGCAGAAGCATAGAGCTGTGCGGCAAAAAAATCAAAGCATAACGAGGTAAAACACTATGTGCGGATTTGTAGGCTATATCAACGCCACCGACGAAACGAAAAAAAACGAAGCGGTCATCCGCGCGATGGCGGACCGCATTGTACACCGCGGCCCCGACCAGGACGACTACTATGTCGACAGCGACATTTCTTTGGGCTTTCGGCGGTTGAGCATCATCGACCTTTCCGGTGGCAGCCAGCCGATTTTAAACGAGGACGGCTCAAAAGTATTGCTTTTCAACGGCGAAATTTACAATTTTCAGCCGCTGCGGGAAGAACTGCTCGAAAAAGGGCATACATTTAAAACAAAGACCGATTCCGAAGTGCTTTTGCACGGCTACGAACAGTGGGGCAAAGATATGCTCGTGCGCCTGCGCGGCATGTTTGCCTTTGTCATTTGGGACAAAAACGAAAAGAAGCTGTTCGGCGCGCGCGACATTTTCGGCATTAAGCCGTTTTTCTATTACTTAAACGAAGGCAACTTCCTGTTCGGTTCCGAAATCAAGGCGTTTTTGGCAAACCCGCTTTTCAAAAAGGAACTCAACGAAGAGCGCCTGCCGGAATACCTTTGCTTTGAATATCTGCCCGACCACGAAACGCTGTTTCGACACGTTTACAAAATGGAACCGGGCGCGTGGTTCGAGTGGCAGAACGGCGAGTTTACCTCCGAACGCTATTTCACGCCCGAATATGATATAGACGAAACCAAAACGCTCGAACAGTGGGAACAACTCATTGACGAAACCTTTAAGGATTCCACCAAAGCGCACGGCATTTCCGACGTCGAGGTCGGCTGCTTCCTTTCCGGCGGCGTGGATTCAAGCTATGTGGTGCACGAAATGGCGAAGCGCAACGACGTGAAAACCTTTTCCGTCGGCTATGCGGAAGAAAAATATTCCGAACTTTCCGCCGCCCAGGAGTTTGCAAAAACCGAAGGCGTGCGCAATTACTCGAAGAAAATCACCGCAGAAGAATATTTTGACATCACCCCCACCGTCCAGTATTACATGGATGAACCCCTGCCCAATCCGTCGGCGATTTCGCTCTATTTTCTCGCCCACCTAGCCAGCGAACAGGTCAAGGTCGTGCTTTCCGGCGAGGGTGCGGACGAATTGTTCGGCGGCTATCATTATTACCGCGAGCCGCTGGATTTTGAAAAATACATGAAGCTGCCGTTAGGCCTTCGCAAAGCGCTTTCGGGGCTTGCTTCCAAAATGCCGCCGTTCCATGGCAAACGCTTTTTGGTCCGCGGCAGTCACTCGATTGAAGAGCGCTTTATTCGTAATAACTATGTTTATAACCACGGGGAAGTGAATAAAGTCCTTAAAAAAGATTATCACCCGCAAGACCCGTCGGCTTACACAAAGCCTTATTTTGACGAGGTCAAGGGCGAGGACGACATCACCAAAATGCAATATGTCGATATCCGCACTTGGCTTGTGCAGGATATTCTCGTCAAAGCCGACCGCATGAGTATGGCGAATTCTTTGGAACTGCGCGTGCCCTTCTTAGATAAAGAGATGCTGCGCGTCGCGCTTCGCATTCCGCCGCAGTACCGCGTCAACAAAGAGACCACCAAACTTGCGCTGCGCGGTGCGGCGTTAAAACAGCTGCCCGAAAAAACGGCAAAAATGCGCAAGACCGGTTTCCTGACGCCTTTAAACGACTGGCTGCGCCGCGACGAATATTACGCGCGCGTCAAAGAGGCGTTTGAAAGCGACACCGCAAAACGCTTTTTCAACACGACCTATATTCTCAAACTGTTAGACGACCACAAGGCCGGCACAGCGCACAACATGAAAAAGATTTGGTCGATTTACTGCTTCATTCTTTGGTACAACAAGTATTTTGTCGAAAACTGAACGGAGAAAATTATGCAGGCTGTAAAACACATCCCGCTTCCCCACGCCGCCAATGTGCGCGACGTCGGCGGGATTCTGAACGAAGACGGAAAGCTTGTCCGCTGGGGGCGACTTTATCGCGCCGACGCGTTAAACGCGCTGACTGCCGAAGAGTGGCAGACACTTTTTGACTACGGCGTGCGCACGGTTGTGGATTTGCGCAGCAAAAGCGAAGCGATTTCCATGCCCGACCGCGTGCCGGAGGGGATTCGGTATTTGCACAGACCCATGCAGGAAGAGGATTTGAACGTGCAGAACCTATCCGGCGACGCCGCGGCGGCGTTCCGGCGCAGTATGGAGCAATGCTATACCGATATGGTGCTTGAAACCCCGCACCTGCTTTGTGCCGCGCTTTCGGCGGTGACCGAAGGACTCTCGCAAGGCGCCGTTTTGTTTCACTGCACGGCGGGCAAAGACCGCACCGGCGTTTTGGCGGCGGTGGTGCTCTTTTTGCTCGGCGTTTACGAAAGCGACATTGTCGCCGACTATGAAGTTTCCAATACATATAACCGAACGGGGTTACAGCGCGCGCTTCGAGAACTTCCCAATTACGAAGAACTTTTGCCGATGTTAAGCTCGAAGCCGGAGCATATCCGCGCGCTGCTTTTGGAACTGAACAAAATGGATTTGCCGCGCTATCTTTCAAAAAACGGCTTTTCAAAAGAACAACAGGACGCTTTGCGCCGACAGATGCTTTGCGACATGTAAAAAACAAAGGAGGCGGACGCATGCATATTATTGATATTTCCAACGACCTTTTGACGGCCGAGGTTTATGAAGACGACCCCGTGCCAAAGCTTCAAAGCGTGCGTGCGCTCGAAAAGGGCGACCCCTATACGTTAAACGCGCTTTACGCGGGACTCCATAACGGCACCCACGTGGACGCACCGTCTCATTTTTTAGAGGGCGCGGCGGATATTTCCGAAGTTCCTTTAGAGGCGTGCATCGGTCCCTGCCGCGTTGTGGAAGTCACGCCCGGCGTTGTGACCGGTGAAGTGGTTGAAAACTCGTTCCCGCGAAACTGCGAACGGATTTTGTTGAAATCCGGCGGCAAGGCATTTTTACACGAAAGCGCCGCAACGGTGCTTGCCTATTACGGTTGTAAGCTCGTGGGCACCGACGGCTTGAGCGTCGAGCCCTCGAACGGTACCGGCGAAACCCACAAGGCGCTTCTTTCGGCGAACGTGGCGATTTTGGAAGGGCTTAACTTAACCGAAGCTTCCGGCGGCGAATATTTTTTGATTGCACCGCCTGTCAAAATCGGCGGCGGCGAAGCGGCATTTACCCGCGCGGTGCTTGTAAGCGATTATATTTTCTGGAGCGGCAAAGCCGACCGATAAAAAGGAAGAAAACTATGGCTGACAAAAAACTGCCGGAATCGCGCTGCGATTTCTGTGCGTATTACGACTATGACGAAGAAACCGAGCAATATGTCTGCGACATTGATTTGGACGAAGACGAAATGGTCAATTTTTTAAGCTATTCCACGCAGAACTGCCCGTATTTTAACCCTTACGACGAATACAAAATTGTGGAAAAGCAAAATTAAGATAGAAAGAAAGGGAATTCCGTCTGTCGGCGGCAACTTTGATGCCGGCGGCAAAAGGAAAAAGGAGGAAGATTTATGATGACCAACTGCGGCGCCGTGATTCTCGCGGCGGGCGACGGGGTACGTATGAAATCGGCTTACCCGTATGTGATGAAAAAACTACTTTCCAAACCGATGATTTCCTGGGTGCTGACCGCTGCGAAAAAAAGCGGTATACCCGACATCGCCGTTGTTGTGGCAAAACCGGACGGCATGGTCGCCCAATTTGTCGGCGACGAATGCGAAGTGTTTGCCCAGCCTGAACAAAAAGGGACGGCGCACGCGGCAACGCACGCAAAAGCGTTTATCGAAGCGCACAAGAATGGCAACATTTTAATTTTAAACGGCGACTCGCCGTTAATGGACGCGGGGTCGATTCGCAACGCACTGATGCATCATTTGGAAGCAGGCAACGACGTTACCGTGATTGCCGCGCGGGTTGAAAAACCGTTCGGTTACGGCCGAATCGTGCGCGACCACAACAACGGAAACTTTGCCGGCATTGTCGAAGAACGCGACGCTTCGGGGGAAGTGAAGCGCATCAACGAGATTAGTTCCGGCGCTTACTGGTTCAAAGCTTCTTCGCTGCTTTTAGGGCTTCAAAACACCAAGCCGCGCCAAAACGGCGAAAGCAATTTGGTCGATACGATTTCGTGGCTTTTGGAAAACGGCAAAAAATGCGACACCTCAAGCGCAATGTCGCCCGACGTGGTGCTTGGTGCAAATGACCGCAGCCAACTCCACGAGCTCAACCACATTGCCAGAATGCGTGAACTTGAAACGCATTTGGAAGCGGGCGTGGATATTCCGTGCTTTGACGGCGTGGTCATTGACCCCGACGTGGTCATCGGCATGGACACCGTCATTTACCCCGGCACGATTTTGCGCGGCAAGGTCGTCATCGGCAAAAACTGCAAGATAGGCCCCAATACCATTATCGAAAACAGCACGGTCGGTGACAACGTGATTCTCAACAATACCCAGTGCTATCAGTCGGTTGTGAAAAGCGAAGCCAATATCGGCCCGTTCGTCCATATTCGCCCGAACAGCGTGGTCGGCGAAGCGGTGCACCTCGGCAACTACGTTGAAGTGAAAAATTCCACAATCGATATGGGCACCAAAGTTTCGCACTTAACCTATGTCGGCGACTCCGACGTCGGTAAGAAAGTCAACTTCGGCTGCGGCACGGTCACGGTTAACTACACCGGCCGCGCGAAATTCCGCACGACGATTAAAGACAACGCCTTTATCGGCTGCAACACCAACCTGGTCGCGCCCGTCACCGTGGGCGAGGGGGCTTATACCGCCGCCGGCTCGACCATCACCGAAGACGTGCCGGACGATTCGCTCGGCATTGCCCGCGCGCGCCAAGTCAACAAACTCGACTGGTGCCTGCGCGAGAAAAAATAAATCGCGGCGCTTTCTCGTGCGCGGGACTTCTCGTGCACGGGGGTACTCAATATTTTAAGCCGAACAGAGGAACAAAATATGTTTTGGAAGAAAAACAAAACGCCCACTGCGCTCGGCACACCTGAATTTATCGTGGCAGGGCTCGGAAATCCCGACCGGAAATACGCCTATACACGACATAATTCGGGTTTTTTGTGCGTGGACGCATTGGCGCAACAACAGGGCTTCGAAATTAAAAAACTCAAATTTCGGTCACTCATTGCCGACACCGAAATCAACGGCCACCGCTGTCTTGTGATGAAGCCCCAAACCTATATGAACAACAGCGGCGAAGCGATTCGCGACGCGGCGGCGTTTTACAAAATCCCGCCCGAAAAAATCATTGTGATTTACGACGATATTTCGCTTGACGTCGGCAAACTGCGGATTCGCCGCAAAGGCTCCGACGGCGGGCACAACGGGATTAAAAGCATCATTTATCACTTAAACAGCGATCAGTTCCCGCGGATAAAGCTCGGCGTCGGCAAAAAGCCGCACCCCGATTACGACCTTGCCGACTGGGTGCTGTCCGAATTTAAAAAAGAAGAGGAAAAGCCTTTGCTTTTGGCGATTGACCATGCCTGCGCGGCGGTCGAACTGCTGTTAGACGGCAAGATTGATGAGGCGATGAACCTCTATAATTCCTAATTTTACGCGATATTTTCCGAACAGGAGCATTTTAGATATATGTCAGCTTTTCGAGAAGTTTTGAAAGCCTCCCCCGAATACAAAGATCTCGCCGGCGCAGTGCGCGGCGGGCGTCTGCCGCTTGGGGTTTTGGGGCTTTCTCCCATTCATAAAGCCCATTTGATTGACACGCTCTGCGGCAACGAAGACCGCCGGGCGTTGGTCATTATGCCCGACGAAGCCTCGGCGACAAAGCTTTGCGCCGATTTGCAGGCGTTCGGGCTTCCGGCGCTTTTATACCCGGAGCGGGAGTTTGTGTTTAACACGCTTACCGAAAACCGTTCCCACGAATATGAACAGCGCCGCCTGCGCGCGTTGACTGCGATGTTAGAAGGCGAAAAGGGCGCGGTGGTTTGTTCGGTTTCCGCCGCCGTTCAGCGCACCATTCCGCCCGAGGAATTAAAAAAGCACGCCGTAACCGTGCGCACCGACGCACAGGTTCGCATGGAAGATTTGATTGCCGTTTTGGTCGCCAGCGGCTATACGCGCTGTGACATGGTCGAGGGCGTCGGTCAGTTTTCGGTGCGCGGCGGAATTTTGGATTTGTTCTCGCCTGACAACGACGCGCCGGTTCGTATTGAATTTTTCGGCGACACGGTCGAAACCATGTCCTATTTTGATATTCGCTCTCAGCGGCGCAACGAACGGCTGACCTCTTTTTCCCTGATGCCGTCGAGCGAAATTTTGTTTTCCGGCGAAACCACGCTTGCGGCGAAAATCGAAAAGTTGGCGTCGTCTTTGCGCGGAAAATACGCCGCCTTGCAAAAACAAAAACTCTATGAAGACCTCGACCGTTTGAAAAGCGGCGTGAAATTCAGTTCTGCGGACAAATACCTGCCGCTCGCTTATGAACAGGCGGCGACCGTGCTCGACTACGCCGATAAAGATACCCTGTTCTTTGTCTGCGAAAGCGGCAACTGTAAAGAGCGCGTCACAAGCGCGTCGAAATTGTCCCAGGAAGAAATCAAAGCGCTGTTTGAAGAAGGCGAGCTTTGCAAAGGGTTAGATAAATTTTATCTAACACCTGCCGAGCTTTTCAAAGCGTATTCCGAAAAAGGCGTGATTTATCTCGATAACTTCGCCCGCGGCAGCTTTGACGTTCCGGTGCGCGAGCTGATTACCTTTACCGCGACCCAGCAGCCCAGCTGGAACGGCAAGCTTGACGTGCTTTGCGACGATATTGCGCCTATTTTGCAAAAAGACGCGGTGGTCGTCGTCATGGGCGGCACGGAAAAAGCGGCGCGCACGCTCTCGGAAGACCTCGAAAACGAAGAATTGCGCGCGCTCTATTTCCCGGTCGTGCCGGCGGAATTCCCGAAAGGGCGCGTTACGGTTTTGCCCGGCACACTCTCTTACGGCTTTTCCTATCCGCACGAAAAATTTTATGTGTTCACCTATGGTCGCGCGGTGATGCAATCCAAACGCAAGGTGCAAAGCGGCTTTAAAAAGGGACAGAGCCTTCACTCGTTAGACGAACTGAAAAAAGGCGACTATGTGGTCCACGCCGCCCACGGTATCGGTATTTTCGACGGCATTCAGAAACTCGAAGTCGGCAAAATCACAAAGGATTATATTAAAATCCAGTATGCGCGCGGCGACGTGCTGTATGTGCCGGTTACGCAACTGGACTTAGTTTCAAAATATATCGGCCCGCACGAAGAAACCGGGCGAACGATTAAACTCAACCGCATCGGCGGCAAGGAATGGGAAAAAACGCGTTCCAAAGTGCGCAAGGCGGTCAAAGATATGGCCGACCAGCTGATTGCGCTGTACGCAAAACGCCAGAAAATGCAGGGCTATGCGTTTTCGCCGGATATCGACATGCAAAGCGACTTTGAACGCCGCTTCCCTTATGACGAAACCGCCGACCAGCTGCGGGCGATTGACGAAATCAAAGGCGATATGGAAAAGCCTTACCCGATGGACCGCCTGCTTTGCGGCGACGTGGGTTTCGGCAAAACCGAGGTGGCGCTGCGCGCTGCGTTTAAGTGCGTCGCCGACGGCAAACAGTGCGCGATTTTGGTGCCGACCACCATTTTGGCGTTACAGCATTACCGCACGATTTTAAACCGCTTCGACGGCTTCCCGATTAACACCGAAATGATTTCCCGCTTCCGCACACCGACCCAACAGGCGAAAATCCTGCGCGACCTGCGCTGCGGCAATATCGACTTAATCGTCGGCACGCACCGGCTCGTTTCCAAAGATGTGGAGTTTAAAGACCTCGGGCTTTTGATTGTCGACGAAGAGCAGCGCTTCGGCGTGGCGCAGAAAGAAAAACTCAAAGAGCTGTTCCCGACGGTCGACGTTTTAACGCTGTCGGCAACCCCGATTCCGCGAACGCTCAACATGGCAATGACCGGCATTCGCGATATGTCGGTTATTGAAGAAGCCCCGCAGGACCGCTACCCGGTCCAGACTTATGTTTTGGAATACGATATGGGCGTGCTGCTGCAGGCGATGGAAAAAGAACTGCGGCGCGGCGGGCAGGTCTATTTCTTGCACAACCGCGTGGAAACGATTGAAAAGCGCGCGCTGGAAATTCGCGAGCTGCTTCCCGAAGCGCGCGTCGCGGTGGCGCACGGCAAAATGAACGAAGAAGAATTAAGCGACATTTGGCGCAAGCTTTTGGAGGGCGAAATTGACATTCTCGTCTGCACGACGATTATTGAAACCGGCGTCGACGTGCCCAACTGCAACACGCTGATTATTGAAGACGCCGACCGCTTGGGGCTTGCCCAGCTCCACCAAATCCGCGGGCGCGTGGGCAGAAGCGCGCGGCGGGCGAGCGCCTATTTTACGTTCCGGCGCGGCAAAGAGCTTTCCGAAGTTGCAAGCCGGAGACTTGCGGCGATTCGCGAATACACGGAATTTGGCTCCGGCTTTAAAATTGCGATGCGCGACCTGGAAATCCGCGGCGCGGGCAATGTGCTCGGCGCACAGCAGCACGGGCATATGGAAGCTGTCGGCTATGATATGTATTTGCAGCTTTTGGGCGAAGCGGTCAGCGAGGAAAAGGGCGAAAAGAACCCCCACCGTCAAAAAGAATGTCTCGTGGATATGCAGGTGGACGCCCACATTCCCGAATCCTATATCGACAATATCCCGCAGCGCCTGAGCGTTTACCGTCGGATTGCGGATATCCGAAGTGCCGAGGATGCCGCGGACGTCCGCGACGAACTGCGCGACCGGTTCGGTGAGATTCCGCATTCTGTGGACGGTCTTATCGATATTTCGCTTCTGCGCAACGCCGCGGCGGCGAAAGGCATTTACGAAATCGGCCAAAAAGGGCAGACGGTTATTTTATATGTCCATGAAATCGACACGTCTATGGTGCTCAACCTTTCCGGCGCGATGCGCGGGCGGGTTTCGGTTGCCGACTTCGGCAGGAAAAACATTTCCGTGAAAATCGCCGAAAATCAAATGCCGCTCGATACCCTGCGCGAGATTTTCGGCTATATGATGGGATAAAAAGGAGGGCGCCTATGCGCATTTTACTCGCGCCGGACGCGTTTAAAGATTGCCTTTCCGCGCCGGAAGTCTGCCGCGCGCTCGAAGAGGGGATTGTCTCGGCGTGCGCGACTGCAGGAGTGCTTTCTGTGCCATTGGCAGACGGCGGCGAGGGCACGGCTTCTTGCTTTGCCGCGGGGTGCGGTGGAGAACTGCGCCTATTTCTCGTGAAAGACGCCTATTTTCGAAAGAAAACCGCCTGTTTGGCGCTGTCACCCGACGGCGAAACAGCCGTTGTGGAAATGGCGCAGGCGTCCGGCATTCAGGGGATAGATAAAAATCAACTACAAACGCGAAAAGCGACAACTTACGGCACAGGCGAACTGATAAAGGCAGCGCTGCAACTTCAACCAAAGCGGATTATCGTGGGACTCGGCGGCAGCGCGACAACCGACGGCGGCATGGGCGCGCTTTCGGCGCTCGGGGTGCAGTTTTTAGACAAAAACGGCGAGCCGCTTTCGCCGATTGGGGAAAACATGGTTAACGTGCAAAAAATCGTGCCGCCGAAGTCTGAAGATTTTGCGGGCGTTTCGTTTCAATTTGCCTGCGACGTGACCAATCCGTTTTTCGGCAAAAACGGCGCGGCGGCGGTTTTTGCGCCGCAAAAAGGCGCCGGGAAAGACGATATTGCGCTTTTGGACCGCGGGCTTCGCAACCTTGCAAAGCTTTACAAAACGACATTCGGCCGCGCGGTAGATGCGCTTCCGGGCGCCGGCGCGGCGGGCGGACTTTGCGGCGGGCTGTATGCGTTTTTCGGTGGTGAAATTGTCAGCGGCTTTTCCGTTTTGGCGGACGCTTGCGCGCTCGAAACAAAACTGCAAAACGCAGATTTGGTGATTACCGGCGAGGGTCGAACCGACGCACAGACCGCATTCGGAAAACTGCCCGCGCGCGTTTGCAAGCTCGCGCAAAAATATAATGTACCCTGTGTTTTAATAAGCGGCGACATAGCAAGCGGTTTTGACGCGCAAAAAGCCGGATTTGCTTATGCAATCCGTTTGAAAACGCCTGAGATTAAGACGCAGGAAGCCATAAAAAATGCGCCCGCGCTGTTATCAGCGGCGGCGCAGGCGGTTATGAAAGAAGGTTCTTTATGGAAAACCGGGATTTAGAAAAACAGATTTTATTTTTAAAAGAAATTGACCGCATGAAATCGGTCCTGCGGCAAAACCATGTGATTGAAGAGGGTCGCCGCGAGGACGACGCGGGCCACTCCTGGCACGCCGCGGTGATGGCGATGACGCTTGCGCCTTACGCAAAGCCCCAGGTGCAAGTGGACAGAGCGATTCGGATGCTTCTGATTCACGACCTTGTTGAGATTTACGCGGGCGACACCCCTTGTTTTGACAGCGACGTGGTGGCGACGCAGGCGGCGCGTGAACAGGCGGCGGCGGATAAAGTCGCGGCGCTTCTCCCCGAAGAACAGGGGAAAGCTTACCGCGCACTCTGGGAAGAATTTGACCGCGCCGAAACCGACGACGCGCAATTTGCGGCGGCGGTCGACAGATTGCAGCCGCTGTTGTTAAATTACTTTACAAACGGCGCTTCGTGGGTTGGGCGCACGGTGACGCGCGCACAGGTGTATAAACGCAATGAACTTGTGAAAACGGTGATGCCCGCGCTTTGGCCGTTTGTCGAACACGCCGTGGAAACCTGTTATCAAAAAGGCTTTTTGAAAGCGTAAAGGAGAATTTTATGGAACCGATGACATTCACCGTGCTGCGTTTTGACGGTGATTATGCCGTCTTGCAGCGGACAGACTGTGACAGCGATGCCGAAATCCCGATGGCGCGCGCCCTCCTCCCGGAAGAAATCACCGAAGGGTGCACGCTCCTTTACGAGGATTTTGCCTACACGCTTTTATGATTAAAAAACGGAGAAGCACAAAAACCGCCCGTGCAGTTTTGCACGAGCGGTTTCCATTTTTAGAATAGACTTTTATCTGCCGAGATACGGCCGCGGATTGACGCGGTTGCCGTTGATGCGCACTTCAAAATGCAGGTGCGGACCGGTTACGTTGCCGGTGGAACCGATATTGCCGATGGCCTGCCCCGCCGAAACGCGCTGACCGACGGAAACTTTCAAAGAACCGCGGATCATATGTGCATACAGCGTGGAAACACCGCCGCCGTGGTTGATAATCACGTAATAGCCATAGCTGGAGTGGTATCCCGCTGTGGTGACGGTACCGCTTCCTGCGGCAACGACCAACGCTCCGGTGCTGTGCCCGCCGGGTTTGACAATGTCAATACCGCCGTGGCGGCGCGAGCCGCCGTAGCCGGAAGAAATCGAATAAGCGCCGATTGCCGGCCAAATGAAGCGCCCGCCGTAGCTTGTCGTGGAATAGGAGCCCGAATAGCCGGAGGAATACGCTTTTTTGGTGCCAACCTGAATGACTTCGGTGACCGGCTGTTTGGTTGTGACGCGCGAAACTTCTTTCGCCGAAGTGCGCACACCATCCACATAAGTGACAAGTTCTGTAACCACCTGTTCACCGTTGACACCTTTGGTTTTCACACGCTTCGTGCCGGAATACAAGCTCGAAGTTTCTACCCGTTCGGTCTCATACGGTACGGAAACCGTGCGGGTTTCGGTGCGGGTAATCTGCACCTGAATGTAGTTGACCTCGCGGGAAATGAGCAGCTGCTGCCCGATGTGAATGGTCTCGGTAAGTCCGGGGTTTTGTGCGAACAACGTCGCGGTAGAAAGCCCGACTTTCTGCGCGATGCCCGAAACCGTATCGCCCGCTTCCACAGTGTAATACTGCGCGGCGCTCTTTTTCGAGTTTAATTTGTCGGCGAGCTGCTGCGCGTCCCAAATGGTGTCGGCCGAATCGGGGTAAAGCCCCTGGACATAAGAAATATCTTCCACAAAACCGACCACTTCGTTGGCGTTGCCGGTTTCATAGTTTTTCAAAATGCTGTCAAACACCGTTGTGGCGTCGGTCTCGTTTTTCACGGCGCAAAGGAATTCGCCGTCAATGTAAATGCCGCACGCGTTGGTGATTTTTTTGTTGCTGTGCTCTAAAATTTCGCTGCAAAGGCGCGACGCATCGGTCACCTCGGTCAGTTTGACCGGTTTTATTGTGTAGGTGGCGCTAACGTCGGAAAGGTTGTCGGAGGCGTTTGCCTGTGTCGCGGCGGAAAGCCGTTCGGCGGCCTGTTCCTGCGCGTCGTGGAACACCGATTCCGAGGTAACGCAGCCAATCACCGCGTTGTTATAAGTGATTTCCAGCGCGAAGGTCTGGGAACTGTAATGGTGAATGGTGACGCACAGCACGACAAAAGCGGCAATCGGCAGCGCGGTGTTCACCGCAAAGCGGAAAACCACACCGTGCAGGCGAAACGCTTTTGCAATATAAGACTTTAAAATCGCCGGGGCGTGCTGACGGTCGTTTTTAAAAAGAGAAACAATCGTGCCGAACACACGGCGAATGTCCGAAATCAGGTCGCGAAGCTCTTTGAAAAGATAGCCGAAAGTTTTGCGCAAGGCGCGCCCGACCATCAGCAGGGCAGCCAAAAGCACCGAGCCGACAGCTTTTAAGGGCACACGAATCTTTTTCCCGAACCAGCGGAAAAAGTTGCGCAGCATATACCCGCTTTTTAAGCCGAGGTAATATATGTTGTTATAAAGCTTTTCCAGCATAACCGGACCTCTTTACATACGAATTTACAGTAGTATAGCACAAAACGCCTTTTTTTGCAAGCGAACCAAAAAAGCACCCGCAAAAACGGGTGCTTTTCAAGTCGGCAAAAAGCCGTTAATAATTAGTGTCTGTCTCTTCTCGGACGATGCGAATCGCGGCGCGCCGGGCGGCGTTCGGGAACCTCATTTTCCGGGGTTAAGCCTTCGACTTCAATCAGCGCTTCGCGGCGGGAAAGGTTCAGTCTGCCCTGTTCGTCACGCGGAAGCACCTTGACGATGATTTCATCGCCGACGTTGACAACGTCTTCGACCTTTTCGGTGCGTTTGACGTCGAGGTGGCTGATGTGGACCATGCCTTCCACACCGGGGACGATTTCGACGAACACGCCGAAGCTCATCAGGCGGGTGACAACGCCCTTATAAATTGCGCCGACTTCGGGGCCGTTTGCGATGGTATCGACAATAAAGACCGCTTTCTTCGCATTGTCGAGATCCAGCGCGGAAACGAACACCTGACCGTCTTCGTTGACGTCAATCTTGCAGTCGCATTCTGCGCAAATCTTCTGAATGACTTTGCCCTGCTTGCCGATAACGTCGCCGATCTTGTCGGGGTCAATCTTGGTGGTGAGCATCTTGGGCGCCCACTTGGAAAGCTCTTTGCGCGGCTCGGAAATGACCGGCAGCATGATTTCATCTAAAATATAGCAGCGTGCGGCGTAGGTTTTGTCGAGCGCCTCACGGATAATCGCGGGGGTAAGGCCGTGAACCTTCAAGTCCATCTGAATGGCGGTGATGCCTTTCTTTGTGCCGGCAACTTTGAAGTCCATGTCGCCGAAGAAATCTTCAAGACCCTGAATGTCAACCATGGTCATGAAGCGGTCGCCCTCGGTCACAAGACCGCAGGAGATACCGGCAACCGGCGCTTTAATCGGCACGCCTGCCGCCATCAGCGACAAGGTAGAACCGCAAATCGAGCCCTGGGAAGTGGAACCGTTGGAGGAAAGCACTTCGGAGACCACACGGATGCAGTAGGGGAATTCTTCCACCGACGGAATGACCGGCAGCAGCGCGCGTTCTGCGAGCGCACCGTGACCGATTTCACGTCTGCCCGGGCCTCTCGATGGCTTGGTTTCGCCGACGGAGTAGGACGGGAAGTTGTAGTGGTGCATATAGCGTTTTTCAGTCTGGCTGTCGATGCCGTCAAGCAGCTGGCAGTTGCTCATCGGCCCGAGGGTCGTAATCGAAAGGCACTGCGTCTGGCCGCGGGTGAACATGCCCGAGCCGTGTACGCGGGAAAGCAGGTCGATTTCGGCGTTCAGCGGACGGATTTCATCAATGCCTCTGCCGTCCACACGTTTGCCGTCGTCCAAAAGCCAGCGGCGAACAATGAATTTCTGCAATTTGTAAAGGCAGTCTTCAATTTTTGCGGCGTCTTCGGGGTAAACTTCGTCGAATTTTGCGTGTACCGCTTCATAAATGGGTTTGAGTCTTTCGTCACGGACGCGTTTGTCGTCGGTGTCGAGCGCGGCGCGCACGTCGTCAATTGCGAATTCTTTAATCGCTTCATACATTTCTTCCGGCGGGTCGTTCGACGGAAATTCAACCTTTTTCTTGCCGACTTCGTCGCGGATGCCTTTGATGAATTCGACAATCTTCTGGTTGGCTTCGTGACCGAACATAATGCCGTCAAACATCACGTCGTTGGGCACTTCGTTTGCGCCCGCTTCAATCATCGCAACCAAAGAATCGGTGGAAGCGACGGTAACCGCCATTTGGGAAACTTCACGCTGTGCCTCGGTCGGGTTGATGACATATTCGCCGTCCACAAGGCCGACGGAAACGCCGCTTATGGGGCCGTCCCACGGGATTTCGGAAATGCTGATGGCAACGGAAACACCGATCATCGCGGTGATTTCCGGCGAGCAGTCGGGGTCAACGGACATAACCGTTGCAACCACGCCGACGTCGTTGCGCATATCTTTCGGGAACAGCGGACGAATCGGGCGGTCAATCACACGAGAAGCGAGCGTCGCTTTTTCGGAAGCTTTGCCCTCACGGCGCAAAAACGAGCCGGGAATCCGGCCGACGGAATACAGCTTTTCTTCAAAGTCCACCGAAAGCGGGAAGAAGTCCACGCCCTCGCGCGGCTTTGCGGACATGGTGGCGGTGCAGAGCACTTCGGTTTCGCCGTAGCGAATCAGGCAGCTGCCGCCGGCAAGCTGTGCCATTTTGCCGACTTCAACCTTTAACGGTCTGCCGGCAAGTTCGGTTTCAAATACTTTAAAGTCTTTGAAAAACATGAATATACCTCTTTTTCTTTTATATTTCCGCGAGGCATTTTCAGTTTTAGCAATAAATGCGGCGTTCCGTTTTTTGAAGCGCTCCATTTACCGCTAAAACGACCAAAAAGCCTCGGCTGGATGCAAAATTGGTTAGGCCTTTAAAAGCAATTCAAGGCAAGCAGCGCGGCGGCTGCTTGCCTTAACGGAAAACTTATTTACGAATACCGAGTTTCGCGATAAGCGCACGGTATCTTTCAATGTCGGTTTTCTGCAAGTATGCGAGAAGGTTGCGTCTGTGACCGACCATCATCAAAAGACCGCGTCTGGAATGATGATCTTTCTTGTGGTTTTTTAAGTGCTCGGTCAAATCGTTGATGCGTTTGGTGAGCACGGCAACCTGCACTTCGGGAGAACCGGTGTCGCCTTCATGTGTCGCATATTCCGCCATAATGGCCTGCTTTTCTTCTTTTGTCATTTTTTTCACCTCATTTTAAATTTTGCCTGTCGCGCAACACAGAAGAAGGTTAGGTGAACACCCGATGCAAATCAGGTCTGCGCCAAAATCCGTGTATGCCGAATCAGCCTTGTTATTATATACTAAACTTTTCCGGCTGTCAATAGACAATCTTTTGCAAACGCCTACGTAACAGGGGCGTTTTCATTATACATTTTGCCGACGCGCTTCCCCTTGCATTTTCTCTCGTTTTGTGCCTTAATAATATGGAAACGAAAAAAGGAGCGATTTTATGACGGGAATTTTAGATGTCGGCGGCGGCATGCGCGGCATTTTCGGCGCAGGCGTAACCGACTGCCTGTTGGATGAAAAAGTCTATTTGCCGTATTGCATCGGCGTTTCCGCGGGGAGCGCCAATCTGATTTCCTATATCGCGAAACAGCGCGGGCGCAATTACCGCTTTTACACGCGCTATGCCATGCGACCGGAATATATGAGCCTTCAAAATTTCCTCAAAAAACGTTCCTATTTTGATTTGGATTATGTGTACGGCACGCTTTCCGTGACAGGCGGCGAAGACCCGGTCGATTACGATGCGTTTTTTAACGCCGGGCAGACGCTCATAACGGTGGCGACACGCGCCGACAACGGTAAGCCGCAGTATTTCACCAACGCGGATTTTCACACCGACGACCTTTCGCCGCTGAAAGGTTCGTGCGCGATTCCGGGCGTTTGCAAGCCTTACAAAGTCGGCGACAGCCTGTATTTTGACGGCGGCGTGGCCGACCCCGTGCCGGTGGAAAAGGCGCTCGCGGACGGCTGCGACCGGCTGCTGGTGGTTCTGACAAAGCCTTTGGATTTTGTCAAAAAACCCGAGCATTTCCGCGCAGCGTATACAAGGGCGCTGCGGGCGTATCCTAATATTGTCAAAGAACTGAAAATGCGCGCAGACGTCTATAACCGCGGCGTTGAAAAAGCCCGTGCGCTGGCTTCCGAGGGTAGGGCGGTCATTTTGGCGCCCGCGGGCGGTTACTATGTCACCGCATTTACAAAAAACGAGAAAAAACTTGAACGGCTTTACCGCGAGGGCTACGAAGCGGCGCAAAACGCCCTTTCAAAACTGAAGCTTTGATTTTGTATATATCGCTGAAATCCGGCAAAAAGCGAATTTCTTATCCCCCTATGGTTGAAATTATAGGAAAATTAGTATAATATATACAAAAGATACTTTTTAAAAGGCTATTTTTCAAAGTTTTTTTGGAGGAATATATGAATTACGCGTTATCTAAGAAGAAAGCAAAGGAGCTTCTGTCGGCAAAGCTGTCGCACTTTATGGGCGTGTCGCCGGAAGAAGCGACCGACGAACAGTATTATAAGGCCATCGCGCTGATTTTGCGCGATATGATGAGCCAGGGCCGCGCGGAATTTTCCGAAGAAGCGGACAAGGCCGGCACCAAAAAGATTTATTACCTCTGTATGGAATTCTTAATGGGCCGCTCCTTAAAAAACAACCTTTACAATCTCAATTTGACCGACGTTTTTGAAAGCGTGCTCTCGGATTACGGCGTGAAGCTCGAAAGCCTTTATGCGTGCGAACCCGACGCGGGTCTCGGCAACGGGGGGCTCGGTCGACTTGCCGCCTGCTACCTTGACGGCCTTGCAACGCAAGGCTACCCCGCGCGCGGCTATTCGATCCTTTACGAAGCGGGTATTTTCAAACAGAAACTGGTCGACGGCTGGCAAACGGAGCTGCCCGATTTCTGGCTGCCCGGCGGCGACGTGTGGCTTGTGCCGCACGAAGAAAGTGCGCTGGAAGTCCGCTTTGAGGGCGAAGTTCACGATTCCTGGGACAACCAGTTCCACCACGTCGAACTTGTCAACTACAAGCCCGTTCAGGCGGTGCCTTATGATATGTATGTCGCGGGCAAAGACGGCAAGGGCATTTCCGTTCTGCGCCTGTGGTCGGCGAAAGCCCCGGCGCTCGATATGTCGCTGTTTAACCAGGGCGACTATATGCGCGCGATGGAGCAAAACGCCATGGCGGAGGTTATCTCGAAAGTCCTTTACCCCGCCGACAACCACCCGGAAGGCAAATCTTTGCGTTTGCGCCAGCAGTATTTCTTAGTTTCCGCTTCCGTGCAGGACATCGTTCACCGTCACCTGCGCGTGTACGGCACGATGGACAATTTTGCCGAAAAGGCCGCCGTGCATATCAACGACACGCACCCGACGCTTGCCGTGCCCGAGCTTATGCGTATTTTGCTTGACGAATGCGGCTACGGCTGGGACGACGCGTGGAAGATTGTCACGAACGCGATTGCTTACACCAACCACACCGTGATGAAAGAAGCACTCGAATGTTGGCCCGAGGACCTTTACAAACGCTTAATGCCGCGAATTTGGCAGATTACCAAAGAAATCGACAACCGCTTCCGCAATTTCGTCTGGCAGGCGACCCAAAACGCCGACCAGGTCGAGCGTATGGCGATTATGTCCAACGGCGTTGTACGCATGGCGAATCTTTGCGTCGCGTCCGCGCACTCCGTCAACGGCGTTTCCGCGCTGCACAGCGAAATCCTCAAGGAATCCGTGTTCCACGATTTCTATATGCTCACGCCCAACAAGTTTAAAAACGTCACCAACGGGATTGCGCACCGCCGCTGGCTGTGCCAGTCGAACCCCGAGCTTACGAAGCTCCTCGAAGAACTCATCGGCGGCGGCTTTGTCTATCACGCCGACGAGCTTTTGAAGCTGCGCGAATACAAAGACGACCCGAGTGTTTTGGAAGCGCTCGAGCGCATCAAACGTCACAACAAAGAAGCGTTTGCTGAGCATGTGAAAAAGAACACCGGCATTGTTTTGGACCCGGATTCGATTTTCGACGTGCAGGTCAAACGTCTCCACGAATACAAGCGTCAGCACTTAAACGCTTTGAACATTTTGACCGAATACCTCGCAATTAAGGCGAATCCCAACGCCGAGGTCACGCCGCACACCTATATTTTCGGTGCGAAAGCGGCGCCGGGCTATTTCATGGCGAAAAAGATTATCAGCTTTATCTGCGCTTTGGGCGACTTGATTAACAACGACCCCGACGTGCGCGGCCGCCTGAAAGTGGTCTATTGTGAAGATTATAACGTCACCATGGCGGAAAACCTGATGCCCGCGGCGGATATTTCCGAACAGATTTCGCTCGCCGGCACCGAAGCGAGCGGCACGGGCAACATGAAACTGATGCTCAACGGTGCAATTACCTTGGGCACCATGGACGGCGCGAACATCGAGATTTTCGACGCGGTGGGCGAAGACAACATCCTCATTTTCGGTATGAAGACCCCCGAAGTCGAACAGCTCAAACGCCGCGGCTATAACCCGCAGAATTATTACAACAACAACGCCGAGCTGCACAACACGATTGATTTCATCAACCGCGTCGGCATCGCCGGCAAGCAGTTCCCGGAAATCGGCGGCACGCTTTTGAACAACGACCCCTATATGGTGCTTGCGGATTTCGCCGATTATCGCCGCGCCCAGCAGGAAGCGGTTCGCACTTATGCCGACCGCACCGACTGGAACCGCAAATCGTTGATGAACATTTCCGGCGCCGGCCGCTTTGCCGCAGACCGCGCCATCAACGAATATGCGCGTGACATTTGGCACACGAAGTCCGTGTTCCCGCCGGAGCGTCCGAAGTCGGACTCGCTCCACAAGGAAACGCCGGTGAAAAAGGCAAAAACCGCGCCGGCAAAAGCCCCCGCCGCGAAAGCGGAAAAGCCCACCGCGAAAAAACCGGCAGCGAAAACCGGCACAACGAAAAAGAAATAAAAAAATAAAGACAGAAAAAGACCGGCAGAGAAAAAACTCTGCCGGTTTTCTTTTTTGGTTTGGTCTTATTTTTTGCTGTCCCAATACGCCTGTTTCTGCGCTTCCCATTCGGCGCGGTCTTTGTCTGTGAGCTCCCGCAGCACGCGGCAGGGGTTCCCCGCCGCAACAACGCCCGAGGGAATGTCTTTCGTGACCACTGAGCCGGAGCCGATGACCACGTTGCTCCCAATCGTGACGCCCGGGTTTACCGTGACGTTGCCGCCGATCCACACGTCGTCACCTATCACAATCGGTTTGCCGAATTCCAGTAACTCCCGGCGCACGCCCGCGTCCAGCGGGTGCCCCGCCGTAAACAGGCAGACGCGCGGCCCGAACAGCACGTTATTGCCGATTGTGATGGTGTTGACGTCGAGGAGAATGCAGTCAAAATTGGCGAAAAAGTTGTCGCCGACGGAAATGTGACAGCCGTAGTCGCAGTAAAACGGCGGGTTAATGCACACATTTTTGCCCACGCTTTTCAAAAAGCGGCGAAGCATCATTTCCCGCTTTTTAAATGCGAGCGCCCGCGTGCGGTTGTAGCGTGCACAAAAGCGTTTGGATTTACCTAAAAGCATCAAAAGCTCCGGGTCTGTGTCCAAATACAGGTCCCCGTTTAACATGCGTTCTTTTTCGGTCATATCGGTCTTCCTTTTTCTATGTTATTGGTTGTTTTCGGCTTTTTGCGCCGTTTTTTTCTTTTTGCGTTTGACCGCAAGGCAAACGACCAAAAGAATGACAACTACCGCGGCAACGCACAAAACGACAATCCAGACTACATTCCCCGAAGAGGTGTCTACGGTGTGCGCGTCGGCGGCACTTACGGTTTTCACATTTTCAAACAACGCATTTTGCGAAGATGCACCGGCGGCTTTAAGCGCGGCTTGATAATCTTCGCGGTCGGCGGAGGCTTTTAGCCCCGCGAAACGGGTCTCGAAATCCATCTGATAAACGGTGTAATTGCCCGCGCCGGTCATGTAGTTAACGTCAAAGAACGTGCGCTCGCTGTCGGAAAGCGTTGCGGCGTAAGGCGAAAACGTGGAAAGGCGAATGCAGTTCGCGGCTTCGTCAAATTCGCCGAATTTGAAAAACGCGTTGCCGCCGTTGTAGGAAAACTGGTAGTCCGCCAAAATGCTGAACACTTCGTTGCCGCTGTCGTTTTTGAGCACTTCTTCCCCGGCGCCGTGGTTGTGGCCGGAAATCATCATAAACACCTGGTTGTGGCGGCGGACAATTTCCCAAATGCTTTTGCCGTGGTCGTTTAACACGACTTCGTCGGGCTTCGCCGCGTCGCAATCCTGGAAACTGTGGCTTGTGACAATCGTCGGGCAGTCGGCATAGGTTGTGAGCGCTTCGTCCATCCACGCGCGCTCTTCTTCGTCGTCAACGTGCGCCATGGAAATCGAAAGCACCATGTAATGATAACTCCCGGCGTCAAAGAACATGTAAGAAGAAAAGCCCGACGGCGAATAAACAACGCCGTTTTGCGTCTGCCGCGCGCCGAACGCGCTTTGCGGCCCGAACGCGTCTAAATAATAGTTGTCGCCGTAATCGTGGTTGCCCGGCTGCTGCAACAGCGGACAGCCGACCGTTTCGAGGGTGTTATAAAAGGTCAGCGCGTTGTCCCACTGTTCCGGGTCGGAATAGGTGTTAACCGTGTCGCCGAGGCTGACGATTGCAGCGGGGCGCACGGTGTCACGGTTGTCGGAAAGCCACTGCGCCGCGGTGTAAAGCACCTGCGGGCGGAATTCGGTGGCGTTTTGAATATCCGGCAGGAATATGACGTTATAGCTTGTTTTAGAAAGGTTGGTAAACGGCAGATTCTCGCCGTATTCGTCGATATAATTTTCCGGGTCGGGAATGAGCCACTGGGATTTATCCAAAGGCGCCGCGCTGATACGCACCTGTTGGAGCGCGCCGCGCGCATGGTGGTCGGAAATGCCGTTATCATAGCCGCCGACGACAAACTGTCCGGCGTCGGGCGAAGCAAACATGCCCTGCATTTCGTCGCTTTCATAGTCGCGGAACGCTTCACAGCCATTGACGAAGGTCGAAATTGTGTGCCCGTCTGAGACAATCGCAATGTGATACCACACCCCGCCTTTGTCCATCGAAACCGACCACGCGGAATCCATTTCGTGGCTGTCGTCGGCGTTGGCGGTTAAGAATTGCAGTTCTTTGCAGTTTGAAACCGCAAGGCTCATCGTGCATTTGCGCGTTTCGGTCATCGTTTCGCACTTGCCTTTGCGCGCAAGCAGCCCCATCCAAGCGTCCTCGCCGGCAAAATCGTCCGGGAGTTTATAGATAAGCTCAATCGTGTAGCCGTCGCGAAATGTTTCTTTGTTAATCGGCGCGTCGTCGGCGGTGATGAATTCCGCACCGCGGCCTAAAATTTTCTGCTTTTCGTTGTTGAGTGTCAAACTCCCCGACGTGCCGTCATACATCGTGTCGCTTGAAAATTGCAGATATTTTTCGGCGTTCGAACCCGAAAGCACCAAATTGTTGCCGTTTCCGCTTTGGTCTTTTAAAACAAGGTCGCCGTTTTCAAGTGAGCCGGAAAGCACGCCGTCTTCGCTGAAATGCCAGTCAGCGGCGACCGAAGCGGCAGCGTCTGCTGCTTTCGGTGCGCCTGCCGCGGGCACAAAGCAAATTGCGAGCATCGCCAAGATAAGCAAAACGGATAAAACACCGGACTTTTTCATAATCAACCTTCCTTTCTCCTTGAAAATCATTATAACAACGCGTTTGTGCAAAAGCAATATATTAAACGCTTTTTCGTGAAATCCAACTGTAAAATATTGCTTTTTTCACCGGGATAAGGTATGATATTTTCCGAGGTGACAAAGCATGCAGGAAAAGCTGATTTTATCTGTGCTGCCGGGGGAAATTCCGCTTTCAAAGCTTAATTTGGCCGGCACGCACGACAGCGCAACCGCGTTTGTTTCGCTTTCCAAGTTTGCCCGCTGTCAAAACAAAACAATCCCCGAACAGCTTCAAATGGGCGTTCGGTTTTTGGATATCCGATTGTATGAAGACCACAAAGGTCTTCGCTTGGTGCACGCGTACGCCGACTGTTACCGTGGAGAGAACACCAAAAAGCACCTGTATTTTGACGAGGTGTTTTCGTTTTGCACGTCCTTTTTAAAAGAAAACCCGCGTGAAACGCTGGTTTTAAGTGTGAAACTCGACCGCGGAAGCCGCGAAATCGAATTTGCCGAACGGTTTTATAAGGATTTTATCAAGCCCAACGCGGCTTTGTGGTATCTTGAAAACCGCGTGCCGACGCTCCGTGAGTGCCGCGGAAAGCTGGTGCTTTTCCGCCGCTATATCCAGTCGCCGGATTTGCCGCTGCCTTGCGGGCTGGATTTTTCCGTTTGGGAAAGCCAAAAATCCCGCACCGAGACGGTCCCGTTGCCTATTGTGATGGCGCCGGGGTGCACGGCACTTGTGCAGGACCGCTACCGTTTATCGCCCGACAAAAAATGGAACGACTGTGCAAAGCCGTTTTTAGACATTTGCAAGCCCACCGAAAGCCGCATTTGCCTGCATTATTTAAGCACCTGCGGCGGTAAGGGCGTGCCCGCAGAAAATGCGGCACAAATTAACGAATGGTTTTCTTCGTATTCGCTGAAAACCGACGCGCCGCAGGGCTGGATTCTTTTGGATTTTCCGACCCAGGCGCTCTGCGACAAAATTATGCAATCCAACTTGACGGTGTATTCTGAAAGGGAGATGGTTTGATTTGAAACTGGCAGTGCTCGGCGGGGGCGGTGTGCGTTCCCCGTTTTTGGCAAAGTCGCTGGCGCTCGGCGCCGAAGCGACCGGCATTACGGAAACGGTGTTTATGGATATTAACGCCCAAAAGCTGTCTCTTTACGGAAAAATTGCAAAAGGCATTGCTGCGCGCATTGCGCCGACGCTTCGTTTTTCGCTTACGACCGACGCCGAAGAGGCTTTGCGCGACGCGGATTATATTATCACGACCATTCGCGCGGGCGACGACGACGGCCGCGTGTTCGACGAACGCACGGCGTTAAACCTCGGCGTATTGGGACAGGAGACGACCGGCGCGGGCGGGTTTGCCATGGCGCTGCGCTCCGTTCACGTGCTGCGCGATTACTGCGAGCTTGCAAAGCGTGTTTCCAAGCCGAATGTGGAAATGTTCAATTTCACAAACCCGAGCGGGCTTGTTACGCAAGCGCTTCGGACAATGGGCTATGAGCGCGTTTACGGCGTGTGCGACGCGCCGAGCGGCTTTTTCCGCCAGCTGAAAACCATGCTCGGCTGTGAAACCTTTACGGCGGAATGTTTCGGCCTTAACCACCTTTCGTGGTTTTCGGGCTTTCAGGCGGACGGCGAGGACGTGACCGACAAAATCCTTTCCCACCCGCGGCTTTATAAAGACACCGAAATGCGGCTGTTCAACCCCGAACTTATCGAAATGTGCGAGCATTTTTTGCCGAATGAATACCTCTATTTCTATTATTTCCGTGACCGTGCGGTCGAGTCGGTTTTAAAAAGCGACAAAACCCGCGGCGAGACCATTCGCGACATCAACGCGCACATGTTAAAAGAGTTGCAGAAGATTGATATTGACAACGATTTCGAGGCGGCGTTCCACTGCTTTATGCTCCACTACGCCATGCGTGAGGACAGCTATTTTTCGATTGAATCGGGAAAACAGCGCGCGGAAAAATTCCCCGTCCCCACGGTGGAGGAATATATTCATCAGCCGGACAACGGCGGCTATGCGGCGGTGGCGCTCGAGTTTATTCAGGCGCAGCACACAGGCTGCCCCGTGCAAATGGTGCTTTCCGTGCCGAACAACGGTGCGCTTGACTTTTTGCGTGCGGAGGACGTTTGCGAGCTTTCCTGCACGGTGGACCGCGACGGCGTGCACCCCCACAAGGTAAATTATGTACCCGAAATGCAGAAAAACTTAATCTGCACGGTAAAACAATATGAAAACCTGACGGTCGAAGCGATTATGACCCACAACCGGCAAAAGGCGGTACAGGCGCTGACTTTGCACCCGCTGGTTTGCTCTTATCCGCTTGCCGAAGCGCTCGTGGACGCTTACGCCAAGCAATATCAAGATTATATCGGAGCGTGGGAAAAATGAACGGAGTTGCCGTAATTTCACAACTGACCATAGATTGCATTTATGCGGATTTCCCGCGCTTTCCCGAAAAAGGGGAGGAGCTTTACGCAAAGCACTTTGAAATAACGCTCGGCGGCGGCGCCTGTGTCACGCCGATTCGGTTAAGCAAAATGGGCGTGCCCACGCGCTTCGGCACATTTTTCGGCGAAGATATGCTCTCTGCCACGGCGCGCATGCTTCTCGACAAATACGGCGCGACCAACGTACATAACTTTTATAAAGGCGACAAAAGCCCGGTGATTTTCAGCACGATTTATTCTTACCCCGACGACCGCGGCATTTTGACCTATGATTCCGGAATCGGTGAGGACAGCCTTTCCGACGACGAAATTTATGATTTCCTCAAAGGGGCGGACGTCTGCTTCGCGCCGCAGCGGCCTGAAATTCTTAAAAAATTACAGGCGGACGGCACCAAAACCGTCTATGACGTCCACTGGGAAGAGGGACAGACGCTCGACGACCACAAAGCTGTGCTGCGCTATGCCGATGTGTTCACGCCCAACGACAAAGAGGCAATGTTTTTAACAAACACCGACACGCCCGAAGACGCGCTGCGCGTGCTTTGCGAATACACGAAACAGCCGATTGTCAAAATCGGCAAAAAAGGCTGCTGCACAAGGATTGACGGCGAAATACAGTATTTCCCCGCCGGTGAAGCGACACCAATCGACAAAACCGGCGCGGGCGACAATTTCCTTGCGGGCCTTGTGTTCGGAATGTATCATAAGCTCCCGGTCGGCGAATGCATCCGCCTTGCCAATATCGCGGGCGCGCTTTCCACCGAGGCGCACGGGTGCTTTTCGGCGAAATATGATTTAAACGACTATCTTCGTTAAAGGGGAGGTGTTTTTGTGACCGCGGTTTTTATCGTGCTCGGCGTTCTCGCCGCGCTGTTTGTCCTTTTGTTTGCCGTTTGCGGCGTGATTTTTAAACAGCTTGTCTGGCAAAATCCCTTTCCCACACCGAAGTGGTTTGCAAAATTTATAGCGGGTTCGGGCGCGCCGGACAATTACGCGCACGATATTGAAACCGCCCGCAAGGCGCTCGACGCGCTCCCGATAGAAACCGTGTGGCTGCATGCGCCGGACGGCGCGAAACTTTGCGGGCACGTTTTGGTGCCGAAAAAGCCGAACGGAAAATTAGTGCTCGCCTGCCACGGCGCGCGAAGCAGCGGCCTCGGTGAATTTTGTCAAAGCGCGCCGTTTTACTATGAAAACGGCTATACGCTCGTGATGCCCGACCACCGCGGCTGCGGCGAAAGCGACGGCAAATATATGGGCTACGGCACGCACGAGTCCAAAGACACGTTCCTTTGGGTCCATTACAGCAAGGCGCGTTTTCCTGACTGCGCGATTTTCCTGCTAGGCGTTTCGATGGGCGGCGCAACGGTGCTGATGATGAGCAACCACGCCGACGACCCCGCGATTCACGGGATTATTGCCGACTGTCCGTACACTTCCGCGTGGGACGAATTTTCTTATCAAATACACACCTCGTTTCATTTGCCGGATTTTCCGGTTTTGCATATCTGCGATTTGTATTGCCGCATTTTCTGCGGCTACCGGTTCCGCGACGCGTCGCCGCTGGACGCCGTGCGCTGCGCGAAAAAGCCGGTGCTCTTTATCCACGGCGAAAAAGACGATTACGTGCCGACGTTTATGCAAGGGACGCTTTACGACGCCTGCCCGACAAAGAAAGAACGTCTTGTCGTGCCCGGCGCTGTCCACGCGCGAAGCTATTACACCGCGCCGTCGCTTTATCAAAAAACCATTACCGAATTTATGGAGCAATACGCAGGGGAGAAAGTATGAAAACGGTTTTTGAAAAAGAAATCCTTGTGACAGAGAAACAGGAAAAAACCAATATTGCCGTGCCGTTTTCCCTGCCGACCGCGGCAAAACAGGTGGTTGTGCATTTTTCTTATGCGCCGAAAAAATTAGAGGGCGAAGCGGCCGAACAGAAAGCCGAAGATTGCCTTGCGCGCGACGTTCCGCAAGAGGAACGCAGCAATTACCCGGATGCTTCAACCTACACGCCCCTTTTGAATTTAATCACCGTGTCGGTTGACGACCCCGAGGGTTACCGCGGCTGTGCGCATCGGCAAAATCCGCAGCAGACGCACATTTTGTCTGAATCGCAAAGTTCACCGGGCTTCCTTTCGCGCAAATGCCCCGCCGGAGATTGGCGTGTAATGCTGCATGTGCACGCGCTCGTAACCGGCTCTTGCACTTGCAAACTCGCGGTGGATTATGAAGAGGGGGGAGAATGATGCGCAACTGGTTTGCTTGTGAACTGCACTGCCACACCCTCCACAGCGACGGGGATTTTTCAGTCGAAGAACTGATGCGCACCGCGCGTGAGCGGCTTTTGGACGGCATTAACTTAACCGACCACAATACCGACAGCGGCGTTATAGAGACAAAAGCGTTTTCGCCGCCGGTCGTTCTGCCCGGTATAGAGTGGACGACGTATTTCGGGCACATGTTGGTGCTTGACTGTAAACAATATGTCGATTGGCGCGACGCTTTGCCCGACACCATTGACCAAAAAATGCAGCAAGTCCGCGAAAACGGCGGGCTTTGCGGCGTGGCGCATCCCTTTCAGCTCGGCACGCCGATTTGCACCGGCGGGCATTGGGACTATCACGTTCAAGACTGGTCGCTTGTGAATTACATAGAAATTTTTTCGGAAGGCTGCCCGTTTTTAAACAGCGCCAACCGCCGCGCGATTACGCTTTGGCAGTCGCTTTTGGATAAAGGTTATCACATTGCGCCGACCTTCGGGCGCGACTGGCACCGCACGGCGAACAACAAGCTGTTGTCGGCGTGCACCTATCTGCTTTGTGACGGCGAAACGCTCACGCCCGAAAAAATGAAACAGGCGCTTCTCTCAGGGCGCACCTGTGTTTCGGCAGGGCCGTTGTTCTATTTTGAAACCGCAAACGGCGAGAGTGTCGGCGACATGATTGAAAACGGCGCAACCGATTTTACGTTTTACACGGATACGAAAAGGCTGGAAGCGCTTAAAACCGGTGACCGAATGGAGCCCGAAACCGTGCGGCTTTTGACAAACGGCGGGGAAGTCGTTTTAGAAATGCCGTGGCGCGGCGAACTGTCCGCGACGGTCGACCTGTTACCGGGGCGTTATTACCGCGCGGAACTGTGGGGAAAAATCAACGAAAAGCCGGGGCAGCTGCTTGCGGCGTGTGCCGCGGTTTACACGAAATAGGAAACAACCGGGTTTCCCCGGAGAATCGGATAAAAAGGGAGAGGATTTGGATGCAAAACGAAACAGCCGTCCGCGAACGGCGCTATGTCGGGGTCAAAGAGACCTTTTTATACGGCGTCGCCAACGGCGGGCAGGTCATCGGCTACAATTTGGTGCGCATGCAGCTGACCTTTTATCTGGTCACGGTGTTCGGCGTGCCCGCACAAGCCGTTTCCACGATGATTTTCGCGTTAGGGCTCTGGGACGCGTTTAACGACCCGCTGATGGGCGGCCTTGTCGACCGCACGCGCACGCGCTACGGCAAACTGCGCCCTTATCTTTTGTTTGTCCCGATTCCGTTAGGCATTATGACCGTCGTTTTCTTCGGCGGTGCGGAATTTTTGTCCGGCGTGCAGTCCACCACGGCAAAAATCATTTATATGTGCATCACCTATTTCCTGTGGGAATTGTTCTACACAATCGGTGATATTCCGTTTTGGGGGCTTTCCGCCGCGATTTCGCCGAACCCCCAAGACCGCTCCCGCGTCATTACCTCGGCGCGGTTCATTTCGAGCATCATCGGCGGCATTCCGAGCATTGTCGTGACCTTGGGCATTGACCTTTGCACTTCGGGCATTGTCCCCGTAACGCTTGCGCAAATGTTTTTGTTCCTCGGCGTTTTGGGCGGCACCGTGGGCATGGTGCTTTTCTCCTTCGCCGGGATTTTCACCCGCGAGCGCGTGGTGCAAAGCATCGAAGAGCCGAAATTGCTCGACTGTTTCCGCTATATGTTTAAAAACAAGCCGCTGCTTTTAATTGCATGTGCGAACATCATCAGCACCGTCGGCGGCATTGCCGATACCTTTACCCAGTATTTCTACAAGCTGTCTTTGGGTCTTGCGAGCCTCTCCCTGCTCGCGGGGATTCCGGGCACAATTATGGGCTTTTTCGCCTATGCACTCATTCCGAAACTTGAAAAACGCTGGACTTCCAAGCAAATTATTATAAGGGTTACGATTTTCAAAGCGATTGTTACGACCTTGATTTTCCTTGCCGGCTGCCGCTATTACACACGCCCGGAAATCATCGTGCCGCTTTTGGCGCTCCAAGGCGTTTTCACAAGCGCTATCGGCAGCATCAATATGGTTATTCCGACAAAGATGATCGGCGACACGGTCGATTATATGGAGTGGAAAACCGGCGAACGCAACGAGGGCACAACGTTCTCGCTTTTAACCTTTATCAGCAAGCTGACAGGTTCCTTGAGCACGGCGCTCGGCACCGCGATTATTCCGCTTATCGGCCTTGAACAGGTCGGCGAAGAAATGATTTTGGCGGACACCGGCACCAACACCCGCCTTTGGATGTGGGGGCTTATCACGATGATTCCCGCGGTTCTCAACCTGTTCTCGCTGATTCCTTACGCGTTCTATGATTTAGAGGGCGAAAAGCTCCAAATGATTCACGCCGAAATGCGTGAGCACCGCGAAGCGGTTTCCAAAGAACTTTCCAAACAGTTCAAAAAAGAACACGGAAACGCTGACGCCGAATAAGAAAAAAGCCGCCTTTTGCGGCGAAGAAAGAACATTATGCAGTTTCACGACGGAAAATTTAAAATTCTGCTGTTAGCGGATATTCAAGATACCGACACCCCCCGCCGCCCGACGAAAGACCTGCTTTGTGCGGCGCTCGACAAAACAAAACCCGACCTTGCCGTTTTGCTCGGCGACAACACCGGCGGCAACTGGCCGCGGGTCGATGTGCGCCGGACGCAAAAAGCGGTGGACGCCGTGGCGCGCGAACTTTATAATCGCGGCGTGCCGTTTGCGCTCGTGTTCGGCAACCACGACCACGAGGGGCTTTGCAACGCGAAAAACGGCATGACCGAAAAAGAAGCCAAAAAGCTTTTGCTGTCGATGTTTCAAGCGTACCCGAATTGCCTCTCGTGCGAGGGCGAGCCGATGACCGGCGTGGGCAATTACAATTTGCTTTTAAAAGACAGCCGCGGGCAAAAGGATATTTTTAACCTGTGGTTTTTCGACTCGAACCCTTACGCCCCGCAAGAAGAGGGCGGGGGCTACGGCTATGTGCACGAAGACCAGATTGCGTGGTATGAAAAAACCTCGGCGGCACTGACCGAGAAAAACGGCGGCGTGCCGCTTCCGTCCCTTTTGTTTCAGCATATCGCCGTACCCGAGGTTTACGATTTATTTAAAGAAGTGCCCGCGTGGCAGCTTGCCGGTGTGCGCGGGAGCGGCGGACACGAAAAACAACGGTATTTGCCGGACCCGCAATTTGTCTACGAGGGCGGTTTGCGCGAAGGTCCCTGCTCGCCGAACCGAAATCACGGGCAGTTTGCCTCGTGGCGCGCCTGCGGCGATATTGTCGGCGCCTTTTTCGGGCACGACCACGTCAACGATTTTGCCGGGGTTAAAGACGGGATTCACCTCGTGGCGGTGCCGGCGGTCACCTATTACAGCTACGGCTGGCACCACGGCGTGCGCACTGTTACGCTGTATGAACGCGATTTAAAAAACTTTTCTTCCGAAATTTTGCTGTATCCTGACTTGGTACAGAAAAAAGTTTGGAACCTCTATATGAAACAGCACGGCTACGCGGAATTCAGAAGCCGTTTCCTGCCGAAGTTTGCCGGAACGCTTGCCGGCGCGGCACTTACGGCGGGGATTTACGCCGCACATAAGAAAAATAAGAAAGCAAACTAATCCAAAGGAGATTCGCTGCATGGACAAAAAGCAAAAACCGGTCATCTACACCGTAGCGACCGCCCATCTTGACACAATCTGGAATTGGGATTTTGAACAGACCGTGCGGGAATATATCCCCGCCACGCTCGATAAAAACTTCCGGCTGTTTCAGAAATATCCGGAATATGTTTTCAGCTTTGAGGGCAGTTACCGCTATGAGCTGATGCAGGAATATTACCCGGAAAAATTCAAAACGCTTTGCGACTATATCCGCGACGGGCGCTGGTTTGTGACCGGGAGCGCTTTTGAAAACGGCGATGTCAATGTGCCGTCGCCCGAGGCGCTGTTCCGCAACATTTTATACGGCAACCACTATTTCCGCGACACGTTCGGCAAAACAAGCGTGGACATTTACCTGCCGGACTGCTTCGGCTTCGGCTATGCGCTGCCGTCGATTATTCACCACGCGGGGCTTTTAGGCTTCACCACGCAAAAGCTCACCTGGAGCTCGGCTTACGGCATTCCGTTTGATTTAGGTTTTTGGCAGGGTGTGGACGGCAGCCGCGTGACTGCCTCGTTAGACGGGCAAAGCTATTCGGCGACGCTGAAAACCGTGCGCGGCCACAAAAAGGCGGCGCAAAAGCTCGAAAAGAATATCAAAGACTATGATTTGCCGATGACTTATTTGTTGCACGGCACCGGCGACCGCGGCGGTTCGCCGACCGACAAATCCGTGCGCACGGTCATAAGCGAAAAACGGAAAAATGATAAATCCAACATAGACGTTGAAATCGTAAGCGCCGACGGGATTCACCGGATTTTGAACGCGCTTTCCGACGAACAGAAAGCCAAACTGCCGGTTTGGAACAACGAATTGGTTTCCACCGACCACGGCGTCGGCGGCTACACTTCGCGCACCATCGGCAAACGCTGGAACAAGCAAAACGAACAGCTTGCCGACGCGGCGGAACGCTATTCTGTGTTTGCGGACTGGCTCGGCGCCGCACCTTATCCGAAAGGGCGGCTTGACACCGCGTGGAAGCGCGTCATTGCGCACCAGTTCCACGACGACCTGCCCGGCACGTCTTTGCAGCACTGCTACAAACGCAGCTGGAACGATTATATGCTGTCGTTAAATCAGTTCGGCGGCATTTACGAAAACGCGGTGGAAGCGGTTGTGCAGCAAATGCAGGTGCCGTTTCAAAAGGGCATTGCCGTCGCCGTCAGCAACCCGACGCAGTGGACGCGCCGCGACGCGGTCGCCTGCAAAGTGGATTTGCCCGAGGGGACGCAGTTTGTCCGCGTGAAAAATGCCGCGGGCAAAGCGGTTCCGGCGCAGATTTCCGGCGACGAGGTGATTTTCACCGCCGAAGTGCCGGCAAACGGGATTGCAATCTATTGCATTACCCCCGCCGACAAGCCTTACGCACAAAACACGGGGCTTTCGGTGACCGCGCGCACACTCGAAAACAAACAGTACCGCGTTACGCTTGACGACAACGGCGATATTGTTTCGGTTTTTGCAAAAACACTCGACCAAGAATTGCTCAGCGCGCCGATTCGTATGGAACTTCGCAAATACAACGGCAGCCGTATGTGGCCGGCGTGGGAGCTGGATTACAGAGAAGTTATGGCGCCGCCGCACGATTACGCCAAAAATCCGACCTTCCGCATTGTCGAAGAAGGACCGGCACGGGTCGTTTTGGAAACCCGGCGCACCGCCGGCGAGTCCGTATTTGTGCAGCGCCTTGTTTTGGGCGAAGCGAGCGACAGCGTGCGCGTCGAAAATGAAATAGAGTGGCGAAGCCTTCGAACGCTTTTGAAAACGCCGTTCACACTGACGGTGGAAAATGAGCAAGCGTCTTATGATTTAGGGCTCGGCGTTATCCGACGCGGGCTTAACACCAAAAAACTTTACGAAGTTCCGGCGCAGAATTTTGCCGACATCAGCGGCGCGGACTACGGCGTGACAATTTTAAGCGACTGCAAATACGGCTGGGACCACCCCGACAAAAAGACCTTGCGCCTGACCGGGATTCACACACCGCGCGGCAATTTCCGCAAGGAAAGCCAACAAAGCCAAATGGACCTCGGGCGCAACCGCTATGCGTTCGGCATTTTTGCCCACGCGGGCGCGGATTTGACCGAAAGCCAGCGTGCCGGCGTGCAGTTCAGCCAACCGATGCGCGTGTTTTCAGCGCCGCTCGGCAACGACGGTATTTTGCCGAGCGTTTATTCCTTTGCCTCGGTTTCCGACGACGCGGTGCTTTTGCGCGCAATGAAACAGGAATCGGACGGCAGCCGGTGGATTGTCCGTGTCAACGAGGGCGCGGGGAAAGCGCACACCGGCGTACGCTTAAAAATCGGGAACGGCATTGCCGCCGCTTACGAATGTAACGCGAGCGAAGAAGTGCTCGGTGACGCGAAAATAGAGGACGGCGAACTGGTGTTTGATATTACGCCCTACGCGCCGAAGACCTTTGCGTTAGAGTTAGTCGCCCCCGCCGAAAAAGCAACCGTGCTTGCAAGTACACCTGTGCGGCTGGCCTGCAACGCGGTGACCGCGACCCCGAACCACAAACGTGCGCGCGGGATTTTGGGCGGCTACACCCTCCCGAAAGAGCAGTTCCCCGAAACGGTCGCCTGCCGTGACGCGGTATTTACCCTTTCCAAAGAAGAACAAAACGCGGTGACCTGCTGCGGGCAGGTGCTGCCTTTGCCCGCGGGCACAAAATCGGTCGCGCTGTTGCTGACCTCCCGAAACGGCGACAAAACCGTGTCGATTCGCTGCGGCGATAAGACAGAAGAGGTGTTCGTGCCGGATTGCTTCGAGGCAATCGGCGCGTGGGACCTTTACAGCATGGGCGAAAAAGGCTATGTAAAACCCTGCCGCCTTGCGCAGGAATTTACCCATATGCACATAGACGCCGGCGACGAAATCGCGAAGCAGTGTTATCTGTTCTATGCGGAAATGCCGACCGAAGCCGACACGCTGACCTTGCCGATTGACGAAGATATTTTGGTGTTCGCGGTTACCGCCAACGCCTATGCAAAAACGGAAGGCGCGCTTTGCCCGCTTTACGACATGCTCAAAAAAGAGCCGTTTACTTACCGCGCGCCGGCGAAGAAGTTTCAAGGCTTGAACACACATTTGCAAAAACTCGGCCGCGAAGCGGATGAAGAAGACCTGTAAGTTTATTTTAAGCAATAAAAAATCCCTTTCCGAAAAGGAAAGGGATTTTTTTCATTTCCGTATTTTACGCGGCGACCTTTTCAAAAGTCATCGGATACGCGGCGAGATCTTCCTCGTCCAAATCCGGCCCTGTGGCGTTGGTCAGCACAAGCTGATTGTCGGTCAGTTCATAGGCTTCGTAGGTGTTTGGGTCGGGCATATAGTCCACGCCGTCAGAAGTGAACAAATTGCCGTCCTCGGCTTCAAAGTTGCCTTCGCTGAAAAGGTCTTCCTTCATCTCCGCAATCAGTTCTTCGTTGTAAGATTCCTCAACGATTTCGTCAACGCTCGTGCCGCTTAAAGCAAACATGGTTTCCGGAGATATATTCAGCCCGTTTTGCCGGATAACTTCTTCGGCATAGGCGTAAATGGCGTTTTTCATATCGCCTTTTATATTTTCAATGGCCCGGTCAAGACTATCCTCGTCCACGGTTCTCGAATAGGTGAAATCATCGTTAAACTTATAGGTCACATCAAAAGAAAAGTCCGTAACCTCAATGTAGGTTCCGAATTCCGGAATAGAATTTAATTTCTCCTGCAAATAGTCGGTCATATCGACGGTGGCTTTCCACTCGCCGACCAACGCACGTTCGTCGGCGGTACTGACATAAACTGCGACCACAAGCAGTACAATCGCCAAAACGACAACGCCGGCAATGACCCCGCCGACAATCAAAGCGGTTTTCTTCTTCTTTTTGGGCGCGGGTTGCGGCTGCCCGTAAACCGGCGGTTGCCCATAGACCGGCGGTTGCTGCGGATTGACCGGCGGCTGATTATACACAGGCGGCTGAGGGGCTTGGTTATAAACCGGGGCGCCGGGCGCAGCCGGCTGTTCCGGCGACGGTGCATTCGCTAAAGGCGCGCCGCAGGCGGCGCAAAAATTCACACCGTCCGGATTTTGTGTACCACATTTTGAACATATCATATCTATCTCCTCCTTGGTTAATCATTATACAGAAACAAAGGAGAAAAAGCAACCTTTTTTGTGCAAATTGTTTATAAATTGACGGTCTCTTTCGGCGGCAGGTAATATTTTGCCTGCGCGTCCCAAAGCTGTTTGTATTCGCCGTCGGCTTCTTTTAACAACGCATCATGCGTGCCGCATTGAACAAGCTCGCCTTTTCGGAACACCGCAATCGTGTCGCAGAACCGGCACGAGGAAAGCCGGTGGGAAATGTAAATTGCGGTTTTGCCTTCGACAAAATTGTTGAACTGCTGATAAATGCGGTGTTCGGCGACCGGGTCAAGCGCCGCTGTCGGTTCGTCTAAAACTACAATCGGCGCGTCCTTGTAAAGCGCGCGGGCAAGCGCCAGCTTCTGCGCTTCGCCGCCTGAAACCTCAACGCCGTCTTTATCCATATCTTTGTAAAGCGTGGTTTTTTCCCGCTTCGCCATGCGTTCGACGCGCTTTGCGACGTCCGCTTCGGTAAGGCATTGCCAAAGCCGTTCGCGCTCCGGGGTTTCGCCGGCGGTCAAGTTATCCTCAACCGAAAGGGAAAACAGCTTGAAATCCTGGAACACGACCGAGAACAAGCGCAAACAGCAGTCTTTCGAAAGTGCGCGCAAATCGACGCCGTTGACCAGGATTTCGCCGCGGTCGGGGTCGTAAAGCCGGCACAACAGCTTAATAAACGTCGTTTTGCCCGAGCCGTTCCGCCCGACAACCGCCAGCCGTTCGTCTTTGCCGATTTTTAAAGAAATGTCTTTAAGCGTGTAGTTTTCGGCGCCGGGGTAACGAAACCACACATGCCGAAACTCGATTTCCACTTTCTCAAGGTCGACTTCCTTTGTGCCGTATTCCATTTTGCTTTCCGTTTCGGCAATGCGGAAAAAGTATTCGAGGTTCGGCAAAATTTCCGCGCTTTTGCCGAGCGTGACGGCAATCGAGGTGACGCCGGAAATAATCTGCATAAACGCGCCGGTGTAGCGCACAAGCGCCTCAATCGTGAACAGCCCCAAAAGCCCTTTGACGCCGATGAAAACATAAACCCCGAAGCCGACCAGCGCGCCGAGAATGGCAATGTAAGAACTTGCCGTGGCGGATTTCTGCGACGTTTCGCGCAAAATGGTTTCGCCTTTGGTTAAAAGCGCTTCGGTTGCTTCTCTTTCAATCAGCGGCTGTTCTTTATAAAGCCGGACTTCTTTGCCGGAATTGTAATTCGAGAGAATGTCGCGGTAACAGCGGAACAGCCGGTTGAGCTTCCCGTAGCGCTCCAACGAAGAAAACCAAATGCGGCTGGTTTGGTTGCTCAACAGTAAAATGATGACTACGCTCACCGCGAGGAACAAAAGAAGCGCGATAAAAAACCAGGGGGAGTGCACAAACCCTTCGCCGGTTTTGGTAAAGCCGATACGCACAAGCGGCGCCAAAAGGATAAACGCGCAGACAAGCGTTGAAACGCCGGTCACAAAATCCCGAAGCATCCAGCACAGCTGTGCAAACGCGGAAAACACTTTTTCCATGGACTCGGAATGCAGGTGCACAAGCTCCTGAAAATCGCTGTTTTCGAGTTTTGCGAAATCTAAAGTAAACAGCTTGTGTTCAATCTCCATGCGCTCTTTTTCATACATCCGGCTGCGAATCATCGAAAACGTCGGCATCAGCCATTCGGTCAAAATCTGTAACGCGAAGTTAAGTCCGAGGCACAAAAGCACAAGCGTCGTCAGCGTCGAAACCGAACGCGCGCCCGAAAGTTCCGAAACCACGCGGGCGGAAAAATAAATGTTGACAAACGGCTTTGCGCCGGTCGCCACCGCGAGCACCAGCGTCAAAGGAATGAGCATTGGCTCAAAGGCGGCGATTTTGCGAAAGGCCTTGCAGTAATAACGAATTGTGCGCATCATACAAGCTTGGCCTCCTCTTTGTAGTAATAGCTTTGCAGCTGATACATACGGTAATATTTCCCGCCGAGCGCCATCAGCTCGTCGTGCGTGCCCGCCTCCGCAATCCGACCGTCCGACAAAAACAGGATTTTGTCACAAAACCGCGTGGAGGAAAGGCGGTGTGAAATGAAAAACGAGGTCTTGTTTTGAGACAGACTGTTGTATTTTAAATAGAGCTCGTTTTCGGCAATCGGGTCGAGCGCCGCGGTCGGCTCGTCCAAAATCAAAATCGGCGCGTCTTTGTAAAGCGCGCGGGCAAGCAAAAGCTTTTGCTTTTCCCCGCCGGAAAAATCCACCGCCGTTTTATAGACGGTTTTGTTCATCAGCGTGTTTTCCTTTTGGGGGAGCGACTCGATTTTTTCGGCGATGCCGGCTTTTCTAAGACAGTCGTAAAGCCGCTCGCGGTCAATTTTGTCGTCTTCGCAAAGCGCGACGTTTTTCGCCACGCTTACGGGCAGAAAGTGATAATCCTGAAACACGACGGAAAAGAGGTCAAAATAACTGTCGAGCGAAAAATCGTTGACATTTTTCCCGTTGACGCGGATTTCGCCGTCGGTGACACCGTAAAGCCCGCAAAGCAGCTTAATCGCGGTGGTTTTGCCCGCGCCGTTTTCACCGACAATGGCGATATTTTCCCCGGCGCGCACCTGAAACGACATCCCTTTAATCGTCTCCTGTTCGCTGTCGCGGTAGCGAAAATGCACGTCGCGAAATTCCACGCTGTACCCGTCATTTTTGGGAAGCGCAGGCTTTTCTTCGTCACGCGCTTCGGGGCGTTCGACATATTCGCGGAATTTCCCGCATTCCAACGAACAGCGAATCAGCTGGTTGTACTGCGTGGTCAAAAGCGCAACATAACCCGAAAAGCCGGTGACAATGCCGTAATAGAAAATGAAATCCGAAACGGAAATGCTGTCGGAAAGCACGGCGCGAATCAAGAAAAGATACGCCACGCCGTCGCGCACGGCGGAAATGAGCGCGCGCCCCGCCGAAACGGAATAGGTGACGCGCAAAAACCGCCCGATGATTTTGGTGTAAGCCTTGAGGAAATCGGCGGTGATTTTAATAAACCAGTCGCCAAGCCCATAAAGGCGAATGTCTTTTCCGGCGCCGAACTCGTGGCTTGTGCGGAAGAAATAATCCAGTTTTAAATAAACGCTGTTGCGGTCCTCGCGGGATTTTCGGTCGGCGCGGTATTCGAGCCGATGAAGCCCAAACTCACACGCGCAAGTGGCGAGAATGAGCAAAAGCATCAAAGCGGGCAGTTTGTAAAGCAGGGCGACCGAAGAAAGAATACCGAATACGCTTTGCGCAAGCTGACAAATGACGTCGCAAAACTGTTCGGCGCCGCTGTAATTGCCGTTGATAAAGGTCTTGCTGCGCTCCAGGCGTTCGCGCCCCGCAAGGCTTTCGAGGTCGACATAATCCGCCGACATGGTTTTGCGGAAAGACATCACCGCGTAGCGCATCCGTAAAATCTGCGCCGCGCCAATCATTTTTTGCTGCATGAACGGCGCGACCCACGAAGCGAGAGCAATGCCGAGGCTTAACAGCGCCACTTTCCACACAAGTTCCGAAATCGGGGCGTGGTTGGTCATGCAGTCCATCATAGCTTTCGGCACGAACGCCGCGAGCATCGGCACGGCAATCAGCGCCGGAATGCGCGCCGCAAGATACAGAAAACTGCGCCGGTGCCAGCGGTACCAGTTTCGAAGCATATAGGAAAGATTTTGAAAAAGCGCATTTTTGTCGCGTGTGCGCATAAGTTTCCCCCGCTTAAATAAGATGTTTACAGTATAAGGCTTTTTGTGTGTTGTGGCAAGCCGAAATTTCTTTCGGAAAACCCATTTATAAAGAAAGACGCGAAATCTACTCTTTTTGTCTGCTTTTTTAGAAGTGCGCTTGTGACAGACGCAAAACCGGCGCAAAGAACAGCCGTTGAAAAGAACCTGCAAGAAAAATGAAAATTCCTCTTGCTTTTCGCCGGCTTCTCATATATAATAATAGGGCTGTAACCCGCCGCGGCGAAAACAGGTTTCAGCCGATTAAATTTATATGCTACTGTGGCTCAGTTGGTAGAGCAGCTGATTCGTAATCAGCAGGTCGGCGGTTCGAGTCCGCCCAGTAGCTCCATACAAATAAAATCCGAACTTTTTCCTATCTGGGAAAAGTTCGGATTTTTTGTTTTTACCCCTCTGTGAATACCTTTTTTTAAGCCTGAATATACTGATACAGAAAAAGAAGCCTCTTTTCTAAAAAAGAAAAGCGCTTCTTCATTTTTCTGTGGGGTGTTTTTATGTGTGGAATTGCCGGATTTTGTGATTTTAACGCAGACTTTCTGAAAGATCCGGAAAAGTGGAAACAGGTATTAGTCGATATGCGGACTGCGATTGCGCACCGCGGGCACGACCAGACCGGGGAATATCTTAATCGCCGTATAGGCCTTGCCCATACACGGCTTTCGATTCGGGATTTGGTCGGCGGCACACAGCCGATGCTGCGCAAACGCGACGGAAAGACATTCGGCATTGTCTATAACGGGGAAATTTATAACGCCGAAGAGCTGAAAGCGGATTTGTTTCGGCGCGGCTGTCGCTTTGAAACCACCTGTGACACCGAGGTAATTCTCTGCGGCTATATGGAATACGGCATGGAGGTGGCGAAAAAGCTTAACGGTATTTTTGCTTTCGCTATCTGGGACGAAAGCCGCGACGCCTTGTTCCTCTGCCGCGACCGAATGGGGGTTAAGCCCCTGTTTTATGCCATAAAAGGGGACGCGCTTGTATTCGGGTCCGAGCCGAAGGCACTGTTTGCGCACCCGCAAATTCAACCGAAAGCAGATTTAGACAGCTTCCGCGAGATTTTCGGTTTGGGACCGGCGCGAACCCCGGGCTGCGGCGTATTTTGCGGACTTCGTGAGGTAAAGCCCGGCTGTATTCTGGAATTTTCAAGGGAGCGTGTGCAAGAAGCACCCTATTGGACGCTCGAGGCAAAGCCCCATACGGACAGCTACGAAGAAACGGTGGAAAAAGTGTCGTGGCTGTTGCGCGACGCGGTGAAACGGCAGCTTGTGTCCGACGTGCCGGTGTGCAGTTTTTTGTCCGGCGGCGTGGATTCGAGCGTGGTCACCGCTATTGCCGTGCGGGAATTGGCGAAACAGGGCGTGACGCTCAACACCTTTTCGTTTGACTTTACCCACAACGACACCTGTTTTCAGTCGAACGCCTTTCAGCCGACCCGCGACCGCCCTTATGTCGATAAGGTGCTCGCGATTTATCCGCTTAACCACACCTATCTTGAATGTGACGAGACGACGTTAGCCGATATGCTCAAAGACGCGGTCCGCATGAAAGATTTACCGGGCATGACCGACGTGGACGCGTCGCTGCTTTATTTTTGCGGGCTTGTCAAACAACATAACAAAGTTGCCTTAACCGGCGAGTGCGCGGACGAAATTTTCGGCGGCTACCCCTGGTTTTACCGCGAGGAACTCCTGCACGCCGACGGCTTCCCGTGGTCGTCCGACATGTCGGCGCGAACCGTTCTGCTTTCGGACGAGGCAATTCGGGAACTGGATTTAGAAAGTTATGCGCAAGCGCAGTACCGCGATTCTTTGGCGCGCGTGCCGGCGCTGCCGGGGGAAGCGGGGGCAGTTTTGCGCCGGCGGCAAATGAGTTTTCTCAATCTGCGATGGTTCATGCAGACGCTGTTAGACCGCATGGACCGCACCAGCATGGCGTGGGGGTTGGAAGCCCGCGTGCCGTTTGCGGACCACCGGATTGTGGAATATGTTTACAACGTGCCGTGGGAAATGAAATATCAAGACGGCATGGAAAAGAAGCTGCTGCGCGACGCCTGCAAAGACCTTTTACCGCCGGAACTTTTATATCGCAAGAAAAGCCCTTACCCGAAAACCTATTCGCCGGTATATGAAGCGCTGCTTTCCGAACGCTTTGAGCAAATGCTCCAAAACAAACAAGCGCCCATTCACCGCTTTTTGGACAACAAAAAGGCCGAGCGGTTTCTCGCCCAGCCGAAAGATTACGGCAAACCTTGGTTCGGCCAGCTGATGGCCGGCCCGCAAATGCTCGCCTATTTTTTACAGGTCAACGACTGGATGGAAATGTACGGGATTTCGTAAGACGGGAAAGCAGAATTTAATTCAGCAACTTGTTTGAAATCGAATCGCAATACAGAAAAACAGCCCTGCCGAAAAACGGTCGGGGCTGGTTTCTTTGCAAAGAAAAGAAAAATATGGTATACTCAAAACACATGGAAAATGGACTTCTGCGCACCAAATACCGGCGCGGCGACTTTCGGTGATGGGGCTGATTTTTCTTGGTATGGTATAATAGCAGGGCAGACAATTTCGGAGGGTGAGGGATTGTAGTTCCCTAATTTTTCTTGGTATGGTATAATATATGACCCTGTCGGGTATGTTTTAAGCTGATTGTAGTTTCCTAATTTTTCTTGGTATGGTATAATCTGCGGCATAAGTAGGGAAGCACAACAAAGATTGTAGTTCCCTAATTTTTCTTGGTATGGTATAATTCATGGCGCATCAGGTCGTAAGCTACATGCATTGTAGTTCCCTAATTTTTCTTGGTATGGTATAATGTTCGGCTCGGAAACGGTACAACAGAAAGTATTGTAGTTCCCTAATTTTTCTTGGTATGGTATAATAAATTTCTTTTGCACCAGTGCCGCTAATAGATTGTAGTTCCCTAATTTTTCTTGGTATGGTATAATTAAGGTTTGCGATAAAAACGATAGGTGCGTATTGTAGTTCCCTAATTTTTCTTGGTATGGTATAATCATAGACGCGCGCACCCCCGTTTACGCAATATTGTAGTTCCCTAATTTTTCTTGGTATGGTATAATATGGGGACACAAAAAGCATGAAGAATCGGAGAGCTTCGGCGTTTTTCGCCGAAAAAAAAGAACCGAAAACAAGCTTAAAAGCGGGCTGTTTACGGTTCTTTTTTTGTTACAGTAAGGTCAGTTGTTCGTAAGCGACGGGGGTGTCCGCTTGGCGGCGTTCGCCCAACAGAATTTGAATGGATTCATATTGCCGCTCGGTAATCACCAAAAGCCGCACCGAGCCGTTGGCGACAAAAATATTGCGGTAAGGCATTTTTCGTCTCCTTTACCGAAACCGCTGACGCGGTTCTTTGCCGACTTTGCTGCAATTGCCCAGCGGGTCTACGGTGTATTTTTCAAGAGATAATAGGGTCTTAATACCGAGACCTTCTAAACGATACGAATTATCATGCAGTAAAACTAAAATAGAGGCTGTATGTATGTTGGCGCTATTGTAATACACCAAAACATCATTGCGTAAAATTTCTTTGGGCAGGGAACTGTCTTTGTTGGAAACGGTGAATTTTATGTCTTTTTTCGCATTTATGCGCAGTAAATCGTTCGGATAAACCGAAAAGAGAAAATCCGCTTCCTGCATTTCCTTCCATTGCTCATAAGGCTTTCCTTGCACACACGCTTTGTTGGGCAGTTCGGGTTTTACGGTGTCGGAAACATAAATCGGCACGAAATAATAACCGTCGTTTTCCGGCTTGAAAACGTCAATTCGCACCATATCGCCGTTTGCCGCCACGCCGTTTCCGTCGCGCACCGGCACGTTCAAAGAGGATTTTTCAATGATTTTTACCTTTTTGACTAAAGGACCGGGTTCGCCGGACGCGGTCGGTTTATACATCGGGCCGTTTTCCGGCGCAAACGCCTTTTCGCCGCCGCCGCCGAATTCTGCAAGCCGCGCTTTCAGCGCGTTATAAAGCAGGGTGTCGCTTTCGGGGTTGTAATAATTATGAATTTCACCGTCTTTGCCGAGCTTTAGTTTTGCAAGCGGAACTTTGGAAATCACAAAGCCCGGTTCACGCCCGGAGCGAATGGTACTATCGTGTGCTTGTCCAGTCACCTTGCGCATCGGCATGCGCGACACAAAACAGCTTTGCACGGCTTCTTCCTGCGCGGCGGAATAGTGGGGGAAGCGGCAGTCTTTCACCGCGCGCTTGGCGTCGGCCATGGTGCGCGCGTCAAGTTCTTTGCGGAAATACGGATACGGCTGGGGGAACTCGTCAATCACTTCGCCGTTAAAATCCACCGCAAACGATTTCTCGTCGTCTGACATATAATAGATTTCGTGATATTTGGAATAGGTCGAGACTTTCTGAATCATGCGCTCGGTGACACAGGCAATCACGGCGGCGTCCACCGCGTGGTGCAAATCGCCGTCCGCGCGGATTTTCGCAATCCCCCAGCGTTTGCGCATATAAGAAGTGACCTTGCCGTTGACGGCGCGGACGTGTTTTTTCCTGTCGCTTGCAAAATCCGCAAACAAAAGGGTGTCGTTGATAAAGTTATATAAAACGCGGCTTAAATATTTTGTGTCGTTCAAATTGCGCGTTTTAAAGCCTTCGGTGTCTTCGGGTTTCAGCTCCGTTTTCAAAAGCCGCTGGCGTTTGACGCGGTTGTGAATGGTGTTTGCAACCCAAATTTCAAAATCGTCCCGTGCTTTGCCTGTCAGATACTGCATCGGGATTTTGTTCCCTTTCTGCCGGTTTTCCTTGCTGAATGTCAGCACTTTGTTGTTGTAACTGTCATCAAAACAAATGCTGTAAGGAATAATGTGGTCCACGTCCACATAGCCCGGGGCAAACAGCTTTTCGAGCAAAATCGGTTTTTGCGAATACGGGCAAATGCCGTCCTGCTCCTGCCACAGCTTGAATTTGACAATATCCAGCCCCGTCGGGCTGACAATTCCGAATTCGGTTTGCAGGCGTTCCACAACGCGGCTGTTCAGCGCGGCGTTGTCTTTCATGCTTTTTTCGGCTTTTTTGCGCTCGTCAAAGGTTTTGGAAAGCTCCCGCGCAAGTTCAATGTTTAAATAGGTCGGGCTACACCCCTGTTCGCGGATAATCGCGTTGACGACTTTAATTGTTTGCGAGACTGCCCGGCGCACGACCGGGTTCACAATATCACAAAGATAGTCGCTGTTTGCCGAAAGATACAGGCTTTTTTCCGTTTTGCTGTGCGCGCGAAAATCCAGACCCGCCGCGTCGCAGGCTTTGTCATAGGTCATGCCTTTTTCAAGATACGGGATCAGCATTTGACACGCTTTCACCGAAATGTGACCGAATTTTGAAAATGACCCGCAGGAAAGCAGTGCGTCAATGACTTCGGGCGCAAAACCTTTTTCTTCAAGCGCCGGGCGAATCGAATCGTCTGTTTTTTGCACCGTGAGAATATAGCCGATGTCGTCGAGTTCGTCGGCGGAAAGATTGCGGATATAATCTTTTCCCAACTTGTTTAAAGCGGTTTTGATTTGATGATAAGGCTTTAAAAAGTTAAACGCCGCTTTTTCGACTTCGGCGGCCTCTTTCGCGCCGTAAGAAAGAATCGAGAAAAATTCATCGTCGCGAAGCGCCAGAAGTTTGCGAAGCGCGGTGTATTTCACATCTTTCTTTTGGTGACAAAGCTCAAAAACCGCCTGTCGTTGTTCATCCGTAAGCCCGTGTGCTTCTTTGCCGGGCGCGGCGATACGCAAATGGTTGATATTTTGCCAAAGGGTAAACACCTGGAAAGAATAGGACGCTTTCGGCGCGCGCTTTTCTTCCGGCAAAAGGGTGCAAGGGCCGATCATGCGGCCGATTTGGTCGCCGGCATAGCGGCTCGGCGCGTTTTTAGGCCCTGCGCCCGGACCTAAATCAAACGGCCGTTGGGAAAGCGCAATTTCCGTGTATTGCGTTTCTAAAGCTTTACTTGCAAACGACATGCCGAAGCGCCTTTGCGCTTCAAAAATTTTGTGCATTTCGTCTTCAACCATGCTCCGCGCCACCGTGGCGGCATAATCATCGCCTTTGTTGCGTTTGTATTGCCGGAATTTCTCGTCCTTATAAAACATTTCACCGACGGTTCGATAGCCGCCGCGTTCCATTTCTTCCGTGTTTTCCGAAACAGCGCTCAAAATTTTTCCGGCTTCTTTATCTTGTGCGTCGGTTTTGCGGTTCGAGCGAAACCCGCGGCGCTGCGCCAAATGAATGAGTACGCGCGAAAACTCCGCGGCGGTCAGCGGCTCGTCCAACGCTTTGGCGCGCAGCATATAAATATCGCTGAGCTGCCCGCAAAACAGATTGTCCAGCTCCGTCTTTGACAATACGCCAGACGAAACCAACAAACAGCGAATGCGCTCGAGCCTGTGCTGATGACGGCGAATGCGCCGGCGCATACCGCGCGCTTCCCGGCGAGGGGCTGCAAGCGAGGCGCCGTCTTGTGGATTTTCCGCCTTGTTGAAAACACGGCTTCCGAGCCGAATAATCCGACAGGGGTCGTCGTTTTCGTCCAACTGCATGACTGCGTAGCCGACCGAGGCGATGCCGCAATCCAAACCGATTCCGTATTTCATATGTATCCTCCTCATAAAAAAGATGACGGCCCACCAAAAAAGTGAACCGTCAGAGCTTTTCGGTTTTCTACCTTGTTGTAGTAACCTAATTGTTCTTGGTATGGTATAAGAACAACTGTATTATATCACGGCTGCGCTTTTTGTAAATTGGGAATGTTGCGTAACTTTTTCGTTCGGGCTTTGTGCATTTAGTATATCGGTCTGCAAAAGCTACGTCAATCTTGTGCCGCTGAAAGAGTCCAAAAATACGGACTTAACGAAAAGCAAGACCCAATTCACAGACAACCTTTTCACTTAATAGCGCAATTTTCGGAATTTGTTTGGGGAAACACCGGCGTTTTTGGTGAAAAAATAAATAAAATTCGACTCGCTGTTAAAGCCGGTCTCCTCTGCGATTTGAGCAATGGGGAGGTCGGTTTTTTGCAAATAATTTTTAGCGTGGGTCAGGCGCGCAAGAAGCACATAGTCATAAGGCGAAAAGCCGGTTTGCTGTTTAAACGCGACCGAAAAATGCGACGGGCTCATGTGAATGAAATCGGCAATCTGCTGCACGGTGAGATTAGTTTTTAAGTTTTCGTGGATAAACCGTTTGGCTGCCTGTATGCTTTCTTCATAACTTGCCTTGGTTTTCCGGCTGACGTGCAGCGGGTGAAACAGCTCCCCCAACACGCTGTAAATATCCATTGAAAGCGAAAACTCCGACGGGCGATTTTCCGAATGCAAAGCGTCAAAAATGTGAAACAGAAGGTCTTCCATGCGCTGCGGGTTGCTGCACGTAATGATATTCCCTTCCTTTTTTACAATCTCTTCATACATTTCCAGACTGTTTAACCCGTTAAATTGCACCCAAACGGATTCGAACATATCGTTTGTGTAGTATTCGTGCGGACGACAGCAGTTTAAAAAAATGGTTTCTCCCTCGTGCGCAGTGTGTGCTTCGCCGTCGTAAACAAAGGTGAAATTGCCGCTGATCATGTGCTGTACCAAAAAGCTGTTTTCACTTTCACAGGCAAAATGATAGCCTTTGCGGCAATAAAAATGGCCGGCAATCACCGGGCAGTAAAACAGCCGCCGCGCCGTCGGAGACGGAGAGGAAAAATAAAAATCTGATTTCTTTAATACACCGCTTCCCGTGGATTTCATCGGTTTCCTCCTAAACCATAGGATTTCTAAAAACAATATTTCTTTTTTTGCTTCTTAAGGATTTTTATTATATAATAAGGAAAAGGATGTGTCAATTTTATGGCGTATCCGCGACCGCTCGGACTTATAAGATTTTGCCGGACCGCCCGCACGTGGGAAGAAGTCGTGTGGCCCCTTCGCTTTTTATAAAACACAAAGCGTCACTTGTGCGCGCCACGGGAGCAAGGCCGGTATCGGAACCGGTCATTTTGCAGATAAAAATTTAAAAACCTCGGATGTTTTTTACACCCGAGGCTCAATTTGTATATAATTATTTTTCATTTTATCATAGGAAAATGTGATTTTCTATATCCTGTTGGCATACACCGTGCAAAATATGTTTTTCGCACGTTTTCCCTTGACAATCAAGGGCTCAGCGTATATTCTATATGTGTATATTTCGACAGCTTTTTACGGATTCACAGCGGATATAACATTTTGAACCCGGAGGGAGGAATGGGGGCTTGCGGAAAAATTGTCCGTTTTGCGGCGCAGAAATGCCGGAGGAAGCGAATCTGTGTTTAACCTGTTTTTCCATGTGTTTTACACAGAGTGAGGCGCACGCAAAACCTTTGCGGCTTTTCGGCAAATCTGCGTTTCGACCGAAGGTTAGACGTCGAACCGAACGCTGGGTTTCAGCCGTGTTGACATTATTTTTGTTATCCGGTGTGCTTTTGACGGCCTTTTCTTCTTTGGAAAAAGTATCTGAAGCGCCGCAAACACCGAATACTTACGAGCAAATCGCGGGGACGAGTACAAACGCAGGTGAAAATACAAATACCGTTTCCAATCTGTCAACCGGCGCGGCAACAGACGGTGAGGCAGCTGTCGGGGAACCCGTCCGGCTTTCCGGTATGGCGGAAGGCGTTTTCGGTAAGGTGACCGGTCTCGGAACCCCGGCGGGAACAACGTCTTTGGGGGGCTTCGGCACGGTCGGAACACAAACACAGCCAGTGCTCGGCACACGACCGAGCACAGGGGCAACAACCGGCAACACCCAATCGAACGCAGGGAACAGCACTTCTGGAAATACCGCCGGTGAAAGCAATGCGGCCACCGAGCCCGAAGAGACCGAACCGACCGAGCCGGAATATGACAGTTTTGCCTATCGCCCTTATGACAGCAAAAAAAATACCATTGCTTTAATTAAATACAACGGCAATTCGTCAAAAGTTGTCGTGCCGGCTGTAATCGACGGGCACCCGGTTGCCAACGTGGATGAAAATACCTTTTACAACAATTCCAAGATTACGGAAATTACGTTTGAAAGCAGTTCGGCGCAAACCTCGCTTACGCTGGATGCCGGATGTATGACGAACCTGCCTTCTCTGAAGGTCGTCCGCATGCCGGATACGGACCTCGGCATTTTCCCCGGTTTCGCAAAGAATTGTTTGCGTTTAGAAAAAATTGAGGTGGACAACAACCAATATCGGTTTGAAAACGGGGCGTTGTATTGCTGGAATTCCCGTGAATGGGAAATTTATTTTTACGCACCGGCTTGTAAAAATACCACGTTAACCGTACCGACCTGGTGCGCGGGGATAGATTGCCGGTTGGATGAAAATCCTTATTTAAAGCGGGTGGAATTCCACAAGGCGGCAACGAATTTCATCAACAATTACAGTGTGGGCGATGCGTTGGAATATGTTTACGTGGAACCCGGCAATCCCAAGGCTTTTTCCGTGGACGGCGTTTTGTTTACAAAGGACAATACCGGGAAATACACATTTTCTTTATATCCGCCGAGCAAAAAAGACAAAACCTTTGTCATGCCGGAAAACGTGGAACTGGATATGTTCAACTATTATTGCCCGTATTTGGAAGAGCTTTGGATTCCGGCTTCATCCCGCGTCGATTCGACGAACGCGCTTTTTTATCGACAATGTTTTACAAATCTAAAGGTCATTCACCTGCAAAAAGGGCATCCTTATGAAGCGGAGTGTAAAAGCACTTTTGCCGGTAAAACAGAAATGTATTGAGGAGGAGACGTTATGCGAAAATCCACGGGGGATTTGTTTCAGGAACTGCAAAAATCGCCGTGCGAATTGGGGAAGTACCTGAAAAACAATCCGGAATCGTTTGTTGAAAACGATATTAAAACGTTTTGGGAGGCGCTGATTCAAAAATCCGGCCGTTCCAAATCGAACATTATCAACAAAGCCGATTTCAGCTATTGCTATTTTTACGACGTGATTAACGGCCGCAAAAGCCCCTCGCGCGACAAGGTGGTGCGGCTGATTCTTTCGATGCAGCTTTCTTTAGACGACTGCCAGCAAGCGCTCAAAATTTCCGGAAAATCCTGCCTTTACCCGCGCGTTAAACGCGACAGCATTCTGATTTACGCGATTGAAAACCGTTTGTCTGTTTTTCAGCTTTCCGAGCTGTTGGCGCAATACGGTGAGGAAGAACTCAAATGAGCGCGGAAAAAAACGAGCTTCTGGATTATATCGACGACAAGCTTTCTGCGGATTTTACGGAAAAAGCGGTTTTGAAACAAACCGAATTCGGCAAAGTCGCGCTTTACCGGCATAAAAAAAGCGGCGAAAATTTAATCAAAATTATTTCCGCCAACCGAAACGATGACGTTTTCAGGCGCCTGCGGGGCAAAAAATCGCCGCACCTGCCGTGCATTTACGACGTCTGTTCCACAGACGAATATTTGTTGGTTTTGGAAGAGTATATCCCCGGGAAAAATCTTTCCGATATTTTGGAAGACGGCCCGCTGGACCGCAAAACCGCCTGTGCTTATGCCGAACAGCTTTGCGACGCGCTTTCCCTGCTTCACAAAAACGGTATAATTCACCGTGACGTTAAACCCTCGAATATCATTATAAAGCCCGACAACACGCTTGTGCTGATTGATTTGAGCATTGCGCGCTGTATGACAAATTCCCAAGAAAAGGATACGCAAACGCTCGGAACGGTCGGTTACGCCGCGCCGGAACAGTTCGGCATTTCGCAAACGGGCCGAGCGACCGACATTTACGCAATGGGCGTGCTTTTAAATATGATGCTCACCGGCGTTCACCCGGCGGTGGATTTGCCGCACGGGCTGATTCGCAAGGTGGTTGAAAAATCGATTTCGACCCAAATGGCAAAGCGCTACCAAAGCGCGCAAAAACTCAAACGAGATATTCGGCTTTTCGGCCGGTAAAACAGGAACTGTCAGACGGTTCCTGTTTTTTTTGACTTGACAAAGCGAAAAGAAAATCCTATATTTTTATGCGGAATTTGTAAAGAACAGAAAGGCGGGACGGTATGCGCTCCAAAGTAATCGGCTTTGTGAAACGGGAAACGGTGCTTCTTGTTGCATGCGTTTTGGCGGTTATCTCCTGCTTTTTGGTGCCGCCGGACGCAGAATATGTTTCTTATATTGACTGGCGGACGCTCGCATTACTGTTTTGCTTAATGAGCGTGATGGCGGGCTTTCAGGAAACCGGTGCGTTTCAAAAGCTCGGCACGGGGATGCTTCTCAAAACCAAAAGCGGGCGCGGCGTGGCGTTTGTGCTGGTGTTTCTTTGCTTTTTGTGCAGCATGTGGATTACAAACGACGTGGCGCTGATTACTTTCGTGCCGTTTGGGCTTTTGGTACTGCGCCTTGCCGACATGGAGCGTTCGGTGAGTCTCGTTGTTACGCTGATGACGATTGCCGCAAACCTCGGCAGTATGCTCACCCCCATCGGCAACCCCCAAAATCTTTATTTATATACCGCTTCCGGCCGCAGTTTTTTGTCGTTTATAGGGCTGATGCTGCCTTACACGCTCCTTGCGGCGGCGCTGCTCGCAACGGTCATTCTTTGCGCCTGCCCGAATCCGAAAATTTCCGTGAAGCTTACCGCCGAACAGAAAAAACTGCCTGCAAAGCCGCTTGCGCTTTACAGCGTTCTGTTTTTGCTGTGCCTTCTTACGGTATTAAAGCTTATCCCGATTTATATCCTGTTCCCGGCGGTCGCGGTGGTTTTGCTGATTTTTAATCGAAAACTGCTTTTGAAGGTGGATTATAGCCTGCTTTTGACCTTTGCCGCATTTTTTATTTTCGTCGGCAATATGGGGCGTGTGCCGGCACTTCATGAGCTGATCCTCCGCGTGGTCACCGGTCACGAACAGACCATGGCGGTGGCATTAAGCCAAATCATCAGCAATGTGCCCGCAGCGCTGCTTTTGTCCGGCTTTACCGAAAATACCGACGCGTTGATTGTCGGCACCAATTTAGGGGGACTGGGTACGCTGATTGCCTCTATGGCGAGCTTGATTTCGTATAAGCAAATCGCCTTACAATACGGCACGCAGAAAAAACGCTATCTTTTGCTGTTTACGCTTTGGAACGTCCTGTTTTTAACGGCGCTGTTGCTGCTTTCCGCCGCCATATGAAAACCACAAAAAATAAAAAGCCCGGTAAAAACCGGGCTTTCTTTTTTTAAAATTATTTCTCAAAGCGATAGTCTGTGTATTCGCGCTGTGTGCGGGAAAAGTCAATCCCGTATCCTTTTAAAATCTCACAAACTTCGTCTTCAATGACGGTTTCGTGACTGCCGCAGCTGATGCAAAGCGAAGTGCGTCCCTTGACGCCTGCCGCGGTGGCGTTGATACCGCCGAAGCCTGCGCCGAGATACATTTCAAACCGCTCCAAGCATGCCTCCGCTTCCGGCGGCAGGGTGTGATAGCCGACGTTCGAAAGCGTTGTCGTCAGCCCGCCGCCCGCCACATGGCGATAGGCTTTGCGGATGACAAATTCTTTAATTGCCCGCGGCGTGCAGCGCACAAAAAGGTTGTTGGCGGCCTTGTGCGCGACTGCGACACCCCTGCGTAACACCTTTTCCTGCATCGCCGCCTGCACTTCGCGGTGCACAACGCCCATGGCGCTTGTCATGTCCGGCGCCGCATCTTTCGAAAGGCGCACGTTGGTGTAATAAACGAAATTGCGCTGAGAATTCGAGTGATAAAACGGCCGCAAATCAATCGGCACCGAAATCGTCACGTCCAAATCGCTTTGCGCGGCATCTGTCGTATGTAAAATCGCTTGATGCAAAAGGGCGCACAAAAAATCATTGACCGTGTACCCCAAGGGCTTTACCTGATTTTTAATCCCCGCCACGTCAATGGAAATGCAGCTAAAGCGCTGATAAAAGCTTTCCGACCGCGCAAGGTGCAGGTGGTAAGAGGGCTTTTCCGAAAGCGAAGCGGGTTTCGCGGGCTTGTAATACATCGGGTAAGGGTCTTTCAAATCGGCTTCGTCCGGCATTTTGACGGGCGGCAACGGCAGCCCGCGCAAAAGAAAGGCATAGTTTGTGACCAGCGCTTTGAAAAACTGAATGGCGCTGTTGCCGTCGGCGTTGCCGTGGAACACGTCCATGCTCAAAAGACAGCCGTCAACGAACAGCAAAAATGAGGGCTTTTCGGTGTCGAACATCGGCGGGCGCTGCGTAAACGGGTCGCCGATATTTACAACGTCCAAATCCGTCGCTTTCTCGTGCACATAACTGAAAAACGTCTTGCGCAGGTGGGAGCACATAATCGGGAACGCCTCTGAAAGGCTGCAAACCGCTTTTCGAAGCAGCGCTAAATCCACCGGTTCTTTAAACACCGCGCACTGGCGGTAAACGTGCCCGCCGAGCGCTGGGAACAAATTGGAAACCGTGTCGATTTTATATTCGGTTGCTTTTTGTTTTGCCATATCTGTCACCTGTAAAACGTCTTTCTGCCTTTATAAACAGAAAGACGCGGCGCACGTTCGTTTTGTCCGCCGAAACGTCAAAATCTTTTTAAGAAAAGGGAACGGATACATTCTATCAGATTCCGACAGAAAAAACAATTGTACGAATTGACAAAGCGGTTTTTCGGGACTACACTGGAAAACGAAAGGAAGCGGAATTTTATGTGGCTGTGTCTTGCGTTTTTGTCGGCGCTTTTTGCGGGCGTCACGGCGGTTTTAGCAAAATGCGGGATTCGCAACGTCCCCTCAGACCTCGCCACCGCTTTGCGCACGGTGGTCGTGCTGTTTTTCTCGTGGGTCATGGTGTTTGTGGTCGGCTCGCAAAATACCATTGGGGAAATCCCCGCAAAAGCCGCAGCTTTTCTGGTTTTGTCCGGGCTTTCCACGGGGGCTTCGTGGCTTTGCTATTTCCACGCGCTGCAACTCGGCGACGTCAACAAAGTGACACCGGTGGACAAATCCTCCACAATTATCACAATGCTTTTGGCGATGCTGTTTTTGGGCGAAACCCCCACGTGGCTGACGCTCGTTGCGATGGTGCTCATTGCCGTGGGTACTTATTTAATGATTGAGCGCCGCAGCACAAGCGGACGGACCACCGGCAAAAGTTGGTTTCTTTATGCGTTCGGTTCGGCGTTGTTTGCCGCGCTGACCGCAATTTTCGGCAAGGTCGGCATGACCGAAGTCGAGTCCAATCTCGGTACGGCGCTGCGCACGGTTGTGGTTTTGGTGCTCGCGTGGGTGATTGTTTTTGCGCGCGGGCAGCAAAAAGATATTCCCTCGATTGACGGGAAAAGCTGGCTGTTTTTGATTTTGTCGGGCTTTACAACAGGCGCTTCCTGGCTTTGTTATTACGGCGCGCTGCACGACGAAGCTTCGCGCGCGAGTGTTGTCGTGCCGATTGACAAACTGAGCATCTTGGTGACAATTTTGTTTTCCCGCGTTTTCTTAAAAGAACGGCTGTCGAAAAAAGCATTCGCGGGGCTTGTTTTGCTCGTCGGCGGTACGCTTTTGCTGTTGGTTTAGCGCTTAGGCGGGTTTTTTGACAAGGTGTAAAAAGATAACAGGTTTTTGCGTTTCCGGCGTTAGATGGTTTTTGTCTAACGCCGTTTTTTCTATGCACCCGACGGTTTGGCGGTAATACGGTACGACGTAAAACGCGGGCAAAAGAAGGACGCAAAGCCCGAACCAAAGCAGGAAGCGAAGTTTTGCCCGCGCAATAGAAAGGGCGGTGTCTTTTGCGATTTTTCGGCCGGTCGAAAGCGTGTCAATGACGCCGCGTGTCCGGTCTTCACAAAGCAGGCAGGTGCAAAACGCATAGCGCTGCACCGCGGCAAAACCGTAATACGCCCCGCCGAGCAACAAAAGCAAAAGGAGCGCAATCGCCGCGTAAAAAAGAATCGGACTCACCCCGGCGCCGCGCATGTGGTAATAGAGAATCCCCGAGCCCAATAAAAACGGCGCAAGATAACCCAACAGTGTAAAGAAAATGAAAATCCGCCGAAGCAAAAACAGGTAAAACACCCGAAACGCGAGCGCGGGGGAGACGGGCGCAAAAAACAACCGGACCGGTCTTTTGAAGGCGGCATTTTTATAAAACCACCGCTTTTGCGCGAAATCCGTCATCGCGTAAAAGAACACCGAAAAAATCGCGCCGAGGGAAAAAAGCGCATACACGCCCGCCAAAAGCCAAAGGTTCTTTGCAAGGCTTTCATAACTTGGCAAAGCGGCCAAAGAATAAACGCACAAGCTAAAGGAAAAACTGAGAATAAGTTTGCCGAAAAATGAAAGAAGACAAACCGCCGTCGCCTGTTTTCTCGTCTCGAGCAAAACGTCCTGCGCGCGGATTTTAGACTTTAAAAACTGCATGGAATCACCCGATTTTAAAAAATTTTTTCATGTTTATTCTTGCCGTTTTTCTCTGTAAAATCAAAGCAAATTGTAATTTTCAGGGAATTTTTGCATAAAAATCTCAGTTGACAAAGGCGGGATTCTTTCATATAATGCACAAAGACGTAGCTCAAGTGCAGGGGACGTCGAATCAGAGAAGAAAGGAGAACGCGCTTTTTAAATTTTCGGGCGACACGAAAATAGCGCCGGGCCTGCTTTTGCACTGTTGCCGTTTTCGGCAAAATCGGCAGGTGACGAGGAAGAAGTTATCGAAAGTTTCGGCGGATGCTTCTTGCCCCATAAGTGCGGGGGCCATAGGCTTTTCCGAAAAACCGCGCAGCGATGCGCGAAACAGAGGGAAAGGCAAAGCACAAATTTCATTTGTAAAGGAAAAAATGAATATGTGTGGAATTGTAGGTTATATTGGGGAGAACAGTGCTTCTCCGATATTGCTGGACGGTCTTAAAAAGCTGGAGTACCGCGGGTACGATTCGGCCGGGATCGCCGTGTTGGACGGCGGCAGAACGGAAATTGTGAAAACCAAAGGCCGAATCGCAGACCTCGAGAAAAAGCTTTCTGAAAGAGCGCCGCTTTCTGGCAGCGTCGGCATCGGGCATACCCGCTGGGCGACGCACGGCGCGCCGACCGACAAAAATGCCCATCCCCACAAGGGCGGCAACGGCCGCATTACGCTTGTGCACAACGGCATTATCGAAAACTATATTGAGCTGAAAGCCATGCTTGAAACAGCGGGCTACAAATTTGTTTCCGAAACGGACACCGAGGTGCTTGCGCATCTCTTCGATTATTATTACAAGGGCGACCCGGTCGAAACGATGTGCCGCGTCATGCGCACCGTGCGCGGGTCTTACGCGACCGCCGTGCTCACCGACGACGCGCCCGACCGCATTGTAGCGGCGAAAAAAGACAGCCCGTTGGTCATCGGCAAAGGCGAGGGCGAAAATTTCCTAGCGTCTGACATTCCGGCGCTGCTCAAATACACGCGCACTTGTTATTTGTTAAACGACGGCGAAATCGCGATTTTGACGCGCGAAAATATTCAATTCTATAACGCGGACGGCAAGCCGATTGAAAAAGACGTTTACAACGTCACCTGGGACGCCGAAGCGGCGGAAAAAGGCGGCTATGCGCATTTCATGAAAAAAGAAATCGCCGAACAGCCGAAAGCCGTGCGCGACACGCTTTCCCCGCGGATTGTGGACGGTCAGGTCGTTATCCCGGAACTGCATTTGTCCGACGAGGAAATTCGAGCGATTGACAAAATTCACATTGTGGCCTGCGGCAGTGCGTGGCACGTCGGCATGGCGGCAAAATATATTTTGGAAGCCGCGGCGGGGATTCCGGTGGAAACCGACCTTGCAAGCGAATTCCGTTACCGTGACCCGATTATCCGAAAAGGCGATATTTGCATTGTCATCAGCCAGTCCGGCGAAACGGCGGACACCTTGGCGGCGCTTCGCGAAGCCAAACGCAAAGGCGCACACACGGTCTCGATTGTCAACGTCGTGGCGAGCACGATTGCCCGCGAAAGCGACGATGTGATTTACACCATGGCCGGCCCCGAAATCGCGGTGGCAACGACCAAGGCGTTTTCCGCGCAGTTGAGCGTCGTCTATCTTTTGGCGCTTCGTTTCGGCGTGGCGACCGGGAAGCTTTCCAAAGATCAGGAAAGCGATTACTGCGACGCGCTTTTGAAACTGCCGGAAGAAATTGAGAAGCTTTTAGGGCTCGACGAAGAACTTAACGCGCTGGCAAAACAGTTTGCCGCGGCGAAAAATATCTTCTTTATCGGCCGCGGGCTTGACTATGCGATTTCTTTGGAGGGCTCGTTGAAGCTCAAGGAGATTTCCTATATCCACTCCGAAGCGTATGCGGCGGGTGAACTCAAACACGGCACAATTTCTCTGATTGAACCGGGCACACCGGTTGTGGCGGTTGCCACGCAAGACAGCCTGTTTGAAAAAACGCTCGGCAATATTAAAGAAGTGCGTGCGCGCGGCGCGAAGGTGATCGCATTGGTTTCCGGCGAACACCGGGAGGTGGACGACTTCGCAGACCACGTGATTCGCGTCCCCGAAACGCCCGAAATGCTGCTACCGTCGGTCAACGTCATTCCGCTTCAGATTTTCGCCTATTATATGGCGCTCGAACGTGGGTGCGATGTTGACAAACCGCGCAACCTTGCAAAATCCGTTACTGTGGAATAAGTTTTTTGCCTGCGTCGCTTTTTTGCGGCGCAGGTTTTTCTTTTCTTGTCGGAATTGTCCCGACAAAAAAGCTCTTGACAAACCGAAACGCGGAACCTATAATAAAAAAGCAAATAAAAATATCGCCTGCAAAGACTGTGAAGGAAACAAGGCAAATGGAAAGTTACAGAGAGCTGCCGGTTGGTGCGAGGCAGTACGGCAAATTTGCGTATAACTCATTCCGGAGTCGCCCGGCTGAAAGCATAGGTCGGGACGGTTGACCTCGTTATTCGGTCAGACCTTGTTGGAGGTCGCTTAAGGGCGGCGTTTCGCCGCTGAATTAGGGTGGTACCGCGTGGAAAAGTTCCTCGCCCCTATTTTACCGAGTCGGTAAAATTCGGGCGATTTTTTATTGTAGAAAAAAAGAAGGAGAGTTGTTAGATGAAAACCCAAAAGTACATTCCTTTTAAACCGATTGACATCCCCGACCGCACATGGCCGTCGAAAACGATTGAAAAAGCGCCGATTTGGTGTTCGGTTGACCTGCGCGACGGCAACCAGGCGCTGATCGACCCGATGAATTTGGAAGAAAAGCTCGAAATGTTCAAAACGCTTGTCGACATCGGGATTAAAGAAATCGAAGTCGGTTTCCCGTCGGCTTCCGAAACCGAATATGAAATCCTGCGCACGCTGATTGAAGGGAATTACATTCCCGACGACGTGACCGTTCAGGTGCTTGTGCAAAGCCGCGAGCATTTGATAAAAAAGACCTTTGAAGCGGTCAAAGGCGCGAAAAATGTTATTATCCATTTCTATAACTCGACTTCCACCTTACAGCGCAAAGTCGTGTTCAAAAAAGACATGGACGGCATTATCGACATCGCCGTCACCGGCGCGAGACTCATCAAAAAGCTGTCTGACGAGCTGATGGAACATTCCGACATCAATATTCGCTATGAATATTCCCCCGAAAGCTTTTCCGGCACGGAAATGGACAACGCGGTCGAAATTTGCCAGCGCGTGCTGGACGAACTCGGCGCAACGCCCGAGAACAAGGTCATTTTGAACCTGCCGTCCACCGTCGAGGGCAGCACGCCCAACGGCTACGCCGACCAGATTGAATATTTCTGCCGCCACTTGAAAGGGCGCGACAGCGCGATTATCAGCCTGCACCCCCACAACGACCGCGGCACGGCGGTTGCCGCCGCGGAGCTTGGCCTGCTTGCGGGCGCAGACCGCATTGAGGGCACGCTGTTCGGCAACGGCGAGCGCACCGGCAACGTGGATATTGTGACGCTTGCGTTAAATATGCATACCCAGAACATCGACTGCAAGCTGGATTTCTCCAACATCAACCATATTAAAGAGGTCTACGAGCGCACCACGAAAATGAAAGTCGGTCCGCGCCAGCCGTATGCAGGCGAGCTTGTGTTCACGGCGTTCTCCGGCTCGCATCAGGACGCGATTAACAAAGGCAAGGCGTATATGGACGAAACCCATTCTGACCGGTGGGAAATTCCCTACTTGCCGATTGACCCGGCGGACGTCGGGCGCGAATATGAGCCGATTATCCGCATCAACAGCCAGTCCGGCAAAGGCGGCGCGGCGTTTATTATGCAGGAATTCGGTTTCAAAATGCCCAAAGCCATGCACCCCGAATTCGGTGCCGTTGTGCAGGCGGCCTGCGACAAGAAAGGCAAAGAGCTTAAAAAGCAGGAAGTTTTCGATTTGTTTATCGAAGAATACCGCAACGTCTGCGGCCCGTATCAGCTGTTGAACCACAAGTTCAGCGAAGTCAAAGAAGAAAACGAAGCGCTCACCAAGGTGCACTTCACCGGCACGCTCAAATATAACGGCGACGACCCGGTTCAAATCGAAGGCACCGGCTCCGGTCCTATCGGCGCATTCTGCCAGGCGATGAACAAAGTGGGCTTGAGCGATTACCAGTTTGTCGATTACAGCGAGCACGCCATTTCCAAGGGCAGCGACTCGAAGGCAATCAGCTATATCCATATTAAAAGCCCCGAGGGCAAAGACGTGTTCGGCATCGGCATTTCCCACAACATCAACTACGCGTCTATCAAAGGCGTTTTGTGCGCGATAAACCGCTGCCAGAAAAACTGCGTGCGCGCCGAGCAGCCCCCGATTTTTGTAAAATAAAAAGACAAAAGGGATTTCCCTTTTGGCGTTAGAGGAGATAAAACAATGAACGAGCATAAAATTGTTGTATTAAAAGGCGACGGCATCGGCCCGGAAATCGTGGACGAAGCGATTAAGGTTTTGGACGCCGCCGGCAAAAAATTCGGCTTTCAAATGCAATATGACTACCGCCTGATGGGCGGCGTGGCAATCGACGCGACCGGCGTGCCGCTTCCGAAAGAGACGGTGGACGCCTGCAAGGCGGCGGACTGCGTATTTTTGGGCGCGGTCGGCGGCCCGAAGTGGGACACTCAGCCCGGCAACAACCGTCCCGAAGCGGGGCTGTTGGGCATTCGCGGCGCACTGGGACTTTACGCGAATTTGCGCCCCGCCACCATTTTTGAACCGCTGAAAAGCGCGTCTCCGATTAAAGACGAAATTATCGGCGACAGCATGGATATTTTGATTGTCCGGGAATTAACGGGCGGCATTTATTTCGGCGAACGCGGCACGGGCGAAGAAAACGGCGAAGCATATGCGTACGATACCGAAAAATATTCGGTTTCCGAAATCCGCCGAATTGCGAAAACCGCGTTTGAAATGGCGATGAAGCGCGGCAAGAAGCTGACGAGCGTTGACAAGGCGAACGTGCTTGACTCCTCGCGCCTTTGGAGAAAGACTGTCACGGAAATGGCGAAAGATTACCCCGAAGTCGAACTTTCCCATATGTATGTGGACAACTGCGCGATGCAGCTTGTGCGCAACCCGAAACAGTTTGATGTTATTGTGACCTCCAACATTTTCGGCGACATTTTGTCCGACGAAGCGTCAATGATTTCCGGCTCTATCGGTATGCTCGCTTCCGCGTCGCTTGCCGAGGGAAAATTCGGACTTTATGAGCCGATTCACGGCTCTGCGCCGGACATTGCGGGGCAGGGCATTGCGAACCCGCTTGCCACCATTTTGTCGGCGGCAATGATGCTTCGCTATTCGCTTGACGAACCCGAAGCCGCAGCGTCGATTGAAGCGGCGGTCAACGCGGCGCTCAAAACCGCGCGCACACCCGACATTTACGAAGACGGCTTCAAAAAGGTCTCTACTTCTGAAATGGGCGACCTGGTCGCATCTTTGGTATAAGAAAAAACAAAACAAGCAAAAGAACGCCCCCGGTGCACTGCACCGGGGGCGTTCGTGCGAAGCATTAAGATTGATTTTTGTCCGGCGACACTCGGGAAGAAAAAATAATGTAAAAAACTCTTGACATTTTGTATACGCTCTGCTATGATGAAGATGTCAAAAGAATTTGACATTTCGGCCGAAGACATAATCTTCTAAGGAGTGAAACATTATGCCGATAGGAGCCATGATTTTTTTAGGGGTTGTTCTTGCCGTGTTTGCGGCATTAGACATCATCATGCTGGTGACACTGTTAAGACCGGGCGATGAACGCAATCAAGTTGTTGTATGGAAAGCCAGTTCCTTTACCTTGTTAGCCATGACCGGTACAACGGTGTTGGACGTTATAGAGAATTTTGTCAGGGCGCAGCCCATGACCGTAAACCCCTTTATTCAACTGGAAATTGCCGCGATTATCTACTTTATATCCCTTGTATATTATAAGAAAAAGCTTGGAGGCTGATATGGAGAATATAATCCGAAATCGCCGAAAGGAATTAGGCCTATCGCAAGAAGAGTTGGCAAAAAAATGCGGCGTTTCAAGACAAACGGTAAATGCGATTGAAAATAATAAATACGACCCGACGCTCGCCTTGGCCTTTAACCTTGCAAAAGAATTGCAGCTTACCGTTGACGAGCTTTTTCACCCCGGCAACTGTTAAGCTCATTTGAAATTGCACTTTCGCTTGTAACGGCAGCAAATGCAGGCGCGCCGCACAAAGAACAAAAATTGCAAAAGAAAACCCCCGGTGCACTGCACCGGGGGTTCTTTTTATTTTAAATTTCGGCTTATTCGTCTTTGCCGCAGCAATGTTTATACTTTTTGCCGCTGCCGCAGGGGCAGGGATCGTTCCGGCCGGGCTTTTTCGCCTTGCGGACGGGCTGCTTTTTCTCGCTGCCGTCCGAGCCGCCGGAAGTGCCGGTGATTTTCGCCTGCTGTTCGCGTTTGACTTCTTCGTTGGTGCGAAGCTGTACGGTAAGAATGCCGGTGACCGTGCCCTCCTGAATGGCGGCGGTCATTTCGTCAAACATATCGAAGCTTTCCATACGGAATGCAACAACCGGGTCCTGCTGACCGTAGGAACGCAGGTAAATGCCGCGCTTGAGCTCTTCCATCGCGTCGATGTGGTCCATCCAGCGCAGGTCTACGTTCTGCAAAAGAATCTTGCGCTCGAGCTCTTCCATAATCGCTTCGCCGTATTTTTCTTTTTGCGCTTCATATTTCTTTTCGGCGCGCTTTAAGAACAGGTCGATGAAATCCTGCTGGGTCTTTAAGCCGTCTGCGCCTTCGCCGCCGAGCACCCAGCCGAGCTTCGCGAGCATGCCCTTAATGTTCCACTCTTCTTTCGGCAGGGAGGTCGGGCAATAGAACTCGACCTGAACCGTGAAGTAGTCGTGAATCATCTTCTGAATGGTTGCGTGGAGGTCGACGCCGTCGAGCACCTGGTTGCGTTGACCGTAAATGACTTCACGCTGTTTGTTCATAACGTCGTCGAATTTCAAGACGTTGCGGCGGGTTGCAAAGTTGTTCGCTTCGACTTTCTTCTGCGCGCTTTCAATCATGTTGGAAAGCATTTTCGCTTCAATCGGCATGTCTCCGACCGACTTGAACGTGTCGAGAATGGTATAGAAGCGGTCGCCGGCGAACAGACGAAGCAAATCGTCTTCCGCGGAAAGATAGAACCGGCTGTGACCGGGGTCGCCCTGACGACCGGAACGGCCGCGCAGCTGGTTGTCGATTCGTCTGGATTCGTGACGCTCGGTGCCGATGATATAAAGACCGCCTGCCGCGCGCACTTTTTCGGCTTCGTCCGCCAGTGCAGCTTTGTGCTTGTCTTCAAGTTCCCGGAAGGTTTTACGCGCTTCAAGGATTTCCTCGTTGTCGGTTTCCGCAAAGCCGGTCGCTTCGGCAATCATCTCTTCGGTGTAGCCTTTTTTGCGCATTTCGGATTTCGCCATGAATTCCGGGTTGCCGCCGAGAATAATATCGGTACCGCGGCCCGCCATGTTCGTGGCGATGGTCACCGCGCCGTACTGACCGGCCTGCGCAATGATTTCGGCTTCTTTTTCGTGGTATTTCGCGTTGAGCACTTCGTGCTTAATCCCGCGTTTTTTGAGTGCTTTTGAAAGTGCTTCACTCTTTTCAATGCTGATGGTGCCGACCAAAACGGGCTGCCCTTTTTCGTGGCACTCTAAAATCTGTTCGATAATCGCGTTGAATTTCGCTTTTTCGGTTTTATAAAGCACGTCCGGCTCGTCTTCACGAATCATCGGCTTGTTGGTCGGAATCGCAACGACGTCCAACGAATAAATTTCCTGGAATTCGGCGCTTTCCGTCATCGCCGTACCGGTCATACCGGAAAGTTTGTCGTAAAGACGGAAATAGTTCTGGAACGTGATGGTGGCGAGCGTTTTGGATTCGCGCTCAACCTTGACGCCTTCTTTGGCTTCAATCGCCTGGTGAAGACCTTCGCTGTAACGGCGACCGAGCATAATACGACCGGTGAACTCGTCGACGATCAGCACTTCGCCGTCTTTGACGACATAGTCCACGTCGCGCTTCATAACGCCGATGGCGCGAATCGCCTGGTCGATGTGGTGCTGAATGGTGAGGTTTTCCGCATCCATCAGGTTATCAATATTAAAGAATTTTTCTGCTTTTGCAATACCTTGTTTGGTCAGCGTCGCGGTCTTGGCTTTTTCGTCCACGACATAATCGCCGTCGGCGTCAACCAAATCTTCCGCGTTGAATTTGGTGTCGAGCTCTTTTACCGTGATTTTTTTCAGGGACTTTGCAAACGTGTCCGCAATTTTGTAAAGGTCGGTGGATTTGTCGCCTGCGCCGGAAATAATCAACGGGGTTCTCGCTTCATCAATCAAAATCGAGTCCACTTCGTCGACAATCGCAAAGCTGTGACCGCGCTGGACGCGCTGTTCGGCGTAAAGCACCATGTTGTCACGAAGATAGTCAAAGCCCATTTCGTTGTTGGTGCCGTAAGTGATGTCCGCCGCGTAAGCCGCCTTGCGCTCCTCATTGGTGCATTCGTGCACGATAAGACCGACGGAAAGGCCCATGAAGCGGTAAAGTTTGCCCATCCACTCCGAGTCACGGCGCGCCAGATAGTCGTTGACGGTGACAATGTGCACGCCTTTTCCGGCAAGTGCGTTGAGGTAGGCGGGTAACGTCGCGACGAGCGTTTTGCCTTCACCGGTTTTCATTTCGGCAATTCTTCCTTGGTGAAGAATGATGCCGCCGATAATCTGCACGGGGAAGTGTTTCATTTTCAAAACACGCGAAGCCGCCTCGCGGCAGGCCGCAAACGCCTCGGGCAAAATATCGTCCAACGTTTCGCCGTTTTGCAGGCGTTCTTTAAACTCCGGCGTTTTGGCTTTCAGCTCTTCGTCGGTCAGCTTCTGATATTCTTCGTCGAGCGCGAGCACCTGCTTTTGCAAAGGCATTACGCGCTTGACTTCCCGGGAAGAATAATCCCCGAAAATTTTCTTAATCAAAGACATGGTGGGTCGATCCTTTCCTGCGTTTTCTGAAAAACGCCGATATACATTTGCAATTATATCACAAACGCTTTCAAAAAGCACCCTTTTTTTTGGAAAAATCTGCGTGATTTTTCATTAAAAATTTCCTCGACAGTTGTTTATTTTCGTTGACTTTTTATGAAAAATTTGGTATCATGCTGTTATAGTTTGCATAAGCTATGCATTTTCGGTTATTTATACCGCGAAGGAGGAATTACATTGACCGATTCAAGAACTCTCGCCTACATAAACCTGTATGCGGTTTTGGGCACGCTCGAAAATCTTTGTGAACTCGACAGCAAGGCGAAGGAACTCATCAGTGGTCTCAAAAAGCCGGTTTCCATTTGCTTTGATGTGAAGGGTGGCCCTTGCGCGACCATCAAATTCACGTCCAAAGGCTGCCGCATGGAGGACGGGCGACAGCAGCACGACATTCTCATTCCGTTTGCCTCCTGCGACAAATTCAACGGAATGATTGACGGTACGGTTACGCCGATTCCGGTAAAAGGCTTTACCAAAATCGGCTTCCTTTTAAAGACCTTTGTTGCGCTGACCGACCGCCTGACGGAATTGATGCGCCCGACCGAGGAAGCGCTTAAAGACCCGGCATTTTTCGCGCTTTCCACGAAACTTACGTTCTACACGATTGCGGTTGCGCTCGCGCAGGTCGGCAATCAGGACAAGATCGGTCAGGCAAGCGCCTCTTATATGCTTGACGGCGACATCGCTTTCTTGATTAAAGACGGCCCCGCCGCGACGCTGCGCGTGAAAGACCATCACTTGGTTGCGATTAAACAGGCGCCCGAGAAACCGCGCGCGATTATGCAGTTTGATTCGCTGGAACTTGCAAACGATTTGTTCAACGGCAGAATCAATGCAATGGAATGCATCGGCAGAGGCACGGTCGAAATCCGCGGCATGCTTTCCATGGTGGATAACATGAACCGTATTCTCGACAGAGTTGCGCTGTATTTAGCATAAGGGAGGTCCGCTACAATGAGTAAATATCCGGAATATAAACACGATAAAAGCCGCGCCTATTTTGACAGAGCCGTTAAGGTTATTCCGTCCGGCATCTACGGTCACCTCGGCCCGGCGGAGGGCCTTTGGGTGCCCGTTTCCAAATGGCCGTTCTTCTCTGAAAAAGCCCAGGGCACTTACTTCTGGGACGTGGACGGCAATAAATATCTTGACTTTATGTGCGCTTACGGTCCGAACGTGCTCGGTTACAATGACCCCGACGTCGACGCCGCGGCGATGAAACAGTTAAAGCTCGGCAACTGCACGACCTCGCCTTCCAAGGTCATGGTCGAATGTGCCGAAAACCTGGTGGACACCGTCGCTTCCGCGGACTGGGCGTTCTTTGCAAAGAACGGCTCCGACACAACGACCCTTGCGGTTATGACGGCGCGCGCCCACACCCACAAAAAGAAAATGTTTTTCTTGAAGGGCTATTATCACGGCGACTTCCAGTGGGCACAGAAAGTCGACTACCCCGGTATTTTGCCGGAAGACGTTTCCAACAACGTGATTGTGCCGTGGTTTAACCTCCAGGCGCTCGAAGACGCTTACAATGCCTGCGACGGCGACGTTGCCGGCCTGATCGCCCAGCCGTATGACCACGGCAACTTCAAAGACAACGAAGTCGCCTCCAAAGAATATTGGCAGGCGGTCCGCAAATTCTGCGACGAAAAGGGCATGGTCCTTATTTTCGACGACGTGCGCACCGGCTTCCGTCTGGATTTGCAGGGCTCCGACCACTATTACGGCATCAAAGCCGACCTTATCTGCTTCTGCAAGGCGCTTGCCAACGGCTACAACATGTCTGCGCTTTGCGGCGGCGAACATATGAAAGCAACTGTTTCCGGCGTAACTTATACGGGTTCTTACTGGATGAGCGCTGTTCCGTTTGCAGCTTGCATTGCCTGCATTAACAAGATGAAGAAACTTGACACCCCAAAAATGTTCCGTGAAAAAGGCAAGAAGCTGACAGACGGTTTCGTTGCGGCAGGTAAAGAACACGGCTTCGATTTGGTGGTTACCGGTGAACCGGCGCTGTTCTATTTGCGTATTGCAAACGACGACAGCTTAATGCTGCATCAGGAGTGGATTGCCGAATGCGTCAGCCGCGGGCTGTTCTTGGCTTCGCACCACAACCACTTCATGAACGCGGCCGTCACTGACGATGACATCAAGCTTGCAATCGACATTGCGGAAGACGCGTTCTCGGTCGTTGCAAAACGTCATCCGGAAATCAAAGGCTGAACTTCGGCGGGGAACCGCTATCGATAAATTTTAAACCAGGGAGGAACATCATGCAAAAAGCACCTTTAACCAAGGACGAATGGTTGGCTCTTGAGAAAAAGGCCAACGAACTGCGTCACCTTTGTCTGCAAACCACGGTGTGGGCGGGCAGCGGCCATATCGGCGGCGGTATGAGCGTTATGGACATTCTTACCGTTATGTATCACCGGTATTTGAACCTGAAAAAAGAAGACCCCAAGTGGGAAGACCGCGACCGCTTCATTCTCAGTAAGGGTCACGCGGGCATCGCGTATGCGCCTGTGCTGTGCGACTACGGCTGGAATGATATGGAACAGCTCAAGACCTTCAACCTGACCAACTCCAAAATGGGTATCCATTTGGATTCCAACAAGGTTGTCGGTGTCGATGCCTCCACCGGTTCTCTCGGTCACGGCATTCCGATTGCCGCCGGTACCGCCATCGCGGCGCGCGTGCTCGGCAAAGATTACACCACCTATGTTGTCACCGGCGACGGCGAGCTTGACGAAGGCTCCAACTGGGAAGGTTTAATGACCATTCGTCAATATAACCTTACCAACTGCATCACGATTGTTGACCGCAACCACTGCATGATTGACGGCAACACCGAAGACGTTATGAAGCTGGAACCCCTGGCGGACAAATTCGTCGCGTTCGGCTTTAACACAATCACCTGTAACGGCAACGACATCGTTGACCTTTGCAAAGCGATTGACGCGGCGCACGCCTGCAAAGACCAGCCGTCCGTTATCGTGGCGGATACAATTAAAGGCGTCGGCATCAAACTGACCGCGGGCAACTACAAGTGGCACTACGGCGCCATTGATGAAGAAATGGCAAAGGTTGCCGCCAAAGATTTGGACGAATACAGCGCAGAACGCATTGCACGCTGCGGAAAGGAGTTTGAATAATGGCCGGAGGATTTGTTTACAATGTTATCGAAACGCCGGAACTTTCCACTTCGGAAATTTACGGCAAAACCCTCGCGCAGCTTGCCGGGGAACATAAAGAGATTGTTGCAGTCACCGCTGACCTTGCAACTTCCACCAAACTGACCGACTTTACAAACGCTTATCCCGAGCGTGTGTTCAACGTCGGTATTGCCGAACAGAACATGATCGGCGTTGCGGCCGGTATGGCGAGAGCGGGCCTTGTGCCGTTTGCTTCCACCTTCTCCGTATTCGCTTCGCTTCGCGCGGCAGATCAGCTGCACACCGACATCTGCTATCAGAATGTCAACGCGAAAATCATCGCGACCCATTCCGGTACCTCGTTCGGTCAGGCGGGCTCCACCCACCACGCGATTGTGGATTTGGCGGTCACCCGTGCTATGCCGAACCTCACCGTGATTTGCCCGGCGGACGGTTACGAAACCGCAAACGCGGTGCGCGCGGCTTATGAAAACTTCGGTCCGTATTATATCCGCATCAACCGCGGTTTCGACCGTGTGCTTTATGATAACGAAGATTACGGCTTTGAAGTCGGCAAGGCGGTGGAAGTCCATCCCGGTACCGACATTACCGTTATCGCCTGCGGCTCCTGCGTCTTCCAGGCGCGCGAAGCGGCGAAATTCTTAGAGAGCGCCGACGGCTTAAAAGTCCGCGTGCTCAATATGCACACCATCAAACCGATTGATAAAGAAGCAATCCTCAAAGCGGTTCAGGAAACCCGCCGTATCATCACCGTTGAAGACCACAGTGTGCTTGGCGGTCTTGGCTCCGCTGTCGCGGAAGTGGTCGTGGAATCCGGCAAAGGCTGCGCGTTCAAAAAGCTCGGTCACCCCGACAAATTCGCGCCCATCGGTTTGCACGAAGACATTATGTCTATCGTCGGCATTGACGCGAACGGCATTATCGAAGCGGTCCGCGAAGTCATGCACAAAGACTTCGAAGAGGACGACAACTGGGACGACGATGTTTAAGCGCTCCGCGCTTGCGGGCGCGGCGTTGCCCGGTTGAAAACGCCGAAAATCCTGCTTCAAGGAGCGTGAAAAATTTGCATACAAAAGAAGAATTATATTCCAATAAAATCTTCTTCAACGCTGCCTTGCCGCTGGTCAAGGTGATTGCAAACGATGTGCCGTCGCTGAAAAAACAGTTTGCGAAAGTGCACGCAATCATCCAGGTCACGGCGGACGACCCGGACGCCGAAGGCGGAAAGGTCGGCATGCACTATGTCGTCAACGGCGACGAGTGGCTTGTGCACCTGAATAAGGTGGACCCCAATCCCCACGTGGAGCTGGAGTTTAAGAGCGTTGAAGCGATGAATGCCTTTTTCAAAGGCAAAATCAGCCCCGCGACTTTGCCGAAAATGCACGGGGTTCTTAAGAACTTCGGTGCGTTCAAAGCGTTCTTGATGACGCTTCTCAAAATGTCATCGCTGCTGAGCGCGACAGAGCCGCCGAAAGACGACGAGACAAAAGAGCTTATGGTGAAGTGTTTCTTCTATCTTTTGTCCAGCGGCATCAGCCAGCTGAACAAAATGGGACACGAGGATATCCACGACTGGACCAGCAAGAGCCCCGACCGCGTTTACGCTTGGGCGGTCAACGGCTATCCGCAGGTCTCCGCTTACCTGCGTATTAAGGCGGGTAAGTCGAGAGCGGGCCGCGGCGAATACAAACGCGCCATGCCGTTCTTTACCTTGCGTTTTGACTCGCTCGACAGCGCTCTGGGTATTTTGCTCGGCACGGACGATATGCTCGAAGCCGTAAAACAAGGCCACCTGATTATGGACGGTGCGCCTGAATTCGGCGGGCAAATCGGTACTTACATGCTCGAAGTTGCCGCCTTGGCGAAATAAAATATATTTTTTCCGGCACGGGAAACCGTGCCGGTTTTTCTTTTTGTCACGATTTTTTCTTTTTCGGCATAGAATAAAACAGCCGACAAAAAGCCGGACACTTTGCCATGGAGGGGAAAATTATGGGTATGCCGGTCATTGCGTCCGGAACGGGCAGCGTTTTCAGGCGATCACGGACATTGTAACCAGTGTGGCGTTGGAGCAAACCGCGCTTTCACACATTTTAAACGCGGAGGGCGAAAAGATTCTAAAAATCGTCGCCTGCTCGAAATCGGCGGAAGAAATGCTCGAGGTCAATCGGTCTGTGGAAGCGGTTGTCCGCGAGATTGCGTCTCTGGAAACCATTTTGTATAATAAGCTGGGTTTGTTCCAAGCTTGTTTTTGCAAAGACGAAGAAGAAACAGCGTAAAATAATAAGCGGGCGCGCGGGGAAACCTGCGCGCTTTTTTATCCTTTTTCGGTGCGGTTGACGGCGCAAAGCGCCTATGCTACAATGAACGCAAGAAAAAGCTTTTTTAGCGTCTTATCCCTTGCTTTTTTGCATATCCTTATATAAGCCTTAAATAAAGGAGGGGAGGCGGCTTTGACCGCCGAAAGGGTATGCAGAAAATCCGAGAAAACCTAAACTTTCAAACCTATTTCGGCATCGGCTTTGTGCTGGTGCTGGGAACGCTGTCTCATTTCTTTTTTGATTGGAGCGGGGAAAACCGCCTTGTCGGGATTTTTGCCGCGGTCAATGAAAGCACGTGGGAGCACTTAAAACTGTTGTTTTTCCCGGCGCTGCTTTTTTGGGTACTGGAATGGATTTTCGGGAAAAAGAAACCGAATTTATTGTGGTCGGTTTTTTGGGGGCTTTTTGCAGGCGCGGCAACGATTGTCGTTTTGTTTTACACCTATTCCGGTGTGCTCGGTAAAAACTTTGCACCGATTGACATTTTGACGTTTGTGGTCGGGGTGCTTGTTGCATTCTTTGTAAAACTGTATGCGCAAAGCGGCACGCCGACGGCGCGCAAACGGCTTGCGGGCGGGATTTTGCTTGCGGTTTTGCTGCTTTGTTACCTGCTGTTTACCGCGTTCCCGCCGCACATCGGGTTGTTTTTAGACCCGGTTACGGACACTTACGGCTTTCCCGTTTGATTTTAAAATGTATATCCGTATTTTCGGAGGACGTTTATGAAAAATACGAAAATGCAAGAAAACAAAATCTTTTTCACCCACGCCGGGGAACTGGTGCGCATTGCGCCATGCGGCAAAAATGCGATTCGTTTTACCGCGTTCCCTGCAGGGCGTGCAGATGAAGAGAATTTTACACTGCTGCCCCAAAATGCACCCGCGGAAATTGCGCAGACCGAGAGATACGTAGAAATGACGGTCGGGTGTTTGACATTAAGAATGTACCACGACGGCAAAGTGTTTTTCTTTCGTGACGGGGAGAAGATTTTAGAGGAACTGCCGGAATATGCGTTTGAAAACGGGATTCGGGAATATGAGAGCCTGCAAAGCGGGCTGTGGCGGGCGCGCGTGACCTTTTGCGCGACAGAAAACGAGCATTTCTTCGGGCTCGGCCACGACCAACGCCGCCGGTGGGATTTGAAAGGCTGTTCGTTTGACCTTCGGAATCTCAACACGCAATGCGCCGTGCCGTTTGTCTATTCTTCGCTCGGCTACGGCTTTTTGTGGAACAACCCTTCCACGGGGACGGTTGCGTTTTCCAATAACCACACACGGTGGACAAGCGACTGCACCCGCCGGGTGGATTATGTCGTAATCGGCGGGAGCCCGAAAGAAGTCGCGGAAACATTGGCAGATTTGACCGGCCACGCGCCGGAAATGCCGCATTGGGCAACCGGCTTTTGGCAAAGCCGCCTGCGCTATGAAACCCAGGAACAGCTTTTGGAGGTCGCGCGGCGGTATAAGCGCGAAAACATACCGCTTGCGGCGATTGTGGCGGATTATTTTCACTGGACCGAGCAAGGCGACTACCGCTTTGACCCGCAGTATTGGCCGGACGTGCCCGCGATGACCGAAGAACTGCACAAACTGGGCACAAAGCTTGTGGTGTCGGTCTGGCCGACTGTAAACGAAAACAGTGAAAACTATGAAATGATGCGTGACCGCAACTTGCTTGTGCGCACCACGCGCGGCAGCGACCGGGTGTTCCGGTTTTACGGCTGGCAGGCGCTTGTGGACTCGACCAACCCCGAAACGCGTGAATTTGTGTTCGAAAAATTGCGCGAAAATTATTTAGACAAGGGCGTGGATTCCCTTTGGCTTGACGAAAGCGAGCCGGAGCTTTACCCGGTTCATTTTGACAATCTGCTCTATTACGCCGGGCGCGGCGACGAGGTTGCGCTGCTCTATCCTTACTGCCACGTGCAAATGGCGTATGACGGCTACCGCGCGATGGGCAAAGACGATATTATTACCCTCACGCGGTGCGCCTATCTCGGCAGTCAAAAATTCGGTGCGCTGGTGTGGTCGGGCGACATTCCCTCCACCTTTGAAAGTCTCGCGTGTCAGGTGCGCGCGGAGCTGCACATGTCGCTTTGCGGCATTGTTTGGTGGAACACGGACATCGGCGGCTTTTACGGCGGCGACACAACGAGCGAAGCGTTCCGTGAGCTGATTGTCCGCTGGTTTCAATACGGTGTGTTCTGCCCGGTGATGCGCGTCCACGGCAACCGCGAACGCCATATAGAATCAAACATGCGCCTTGAGCCGTCGGGCGACCCCAACGAACTTTGGAGCTTTGGAGAAGAGAATTTCAAAATTTTAAAATCTTTGGTGCTTCTGCGCGAACGCCTGCGGCCATACATTGAAAAACATATGCATATTGCTTCCGAAAAAGGCTGGCCGGTGATGCGCCCGATGTTTTTTGATTTCCCGGACGACCCGGTTTGCTGGACGCTCGACGAACAGTATATGTTCGGTGACGATATTTTGTTTGCGCCGGTGGTCACGGCCGGTCAGACCGAAAAAGACGTGTATTTGCCGGCGGGCGAGTGGGTGCATACCGCCACGGGCAAAGTGTATGCGGGCGGATTTCACCGCATAGCCGTTCCGCTTTCGCAGTTTGCCGCGTTTGTGCGCAAAGGGGCAGCCGTATTGGAAGCGTTTTCGGAAACAGCGGAAACTTAAAGGATTTTAGAAACAGGGGGGCGTTTTCTTGGGCAGTACTTATTCCATTCGGCTTTGCCGTTCTTGGCGGTTTCGTTTTATCAGCGCGATTGTCTTTCTTTGCGTTCTTGCCTGTTTTTATTTCTTTCTGTTCGGTAAGGGGCGTGCATTTTTGCTTGCCGGTCTTTTGCTTTTGCGAGCGGACGCGGCGGGCGGCACCAATATTCTGATGGCGGTCTTTTGTGGCATAGGGATTTTGCTTTTCGCGCTTTTGGGGCTTTTCCTGCTTTTTCTTTCGGGTACGGGGCTTTTCTTTAACCGCATTTTTGTGCGGGAAAACGCCGTTTGGGTGTTTTTTGCGCCGCGCATGTTTTTTCGCGTGTGGAAACCCGATATCCACAAAATTGAAAAAGTTACGCCCGAAGAAGTCAGCAATTCAGAACGCTTGAAAAGCCTCAATTTTGCAAAAGAAAATGTCTATCGCTTTGTGTGCTATGACACGTCGTTTTTGGTCACCACAAAAGACGAAGACGCCATGCGTACGCTGATGTTAGACATTAACCCGCGCAACAACCCGCGCGAATGTGACGAGCCGGATTATGACCCGACAAAACTCACCCGGGGCGAGTGGTTCTTATTGGATTTCCTTGGGGATATTCTTTGGTTTATTTTCGGCTAAAATCAAAAGAAAAAACAGAAAACATAACCCCCGGCAGACAGTTACTGTGTCCGCCGGGGGTGTTTTTTATTTTTGATTTTTAAAGGGCGCTGTTTTGGATTTCCTTTGCCGCATTTTCCAAAATACCGGGCACGTCCGCACCCCAAATGTCGAGGTTTTCCGCCTGAAAACACAAAACCTGCGGGATGCCGTAAAAGGTTTTTGCAAGCGCTTCTACATAGTCGAAGCCGAAGTTTCTGTCCCCAATCGGTCCGCCCGCCGTGGTGACATAAATTAAGCGCTTGGCCTTACAAAGCCCTACCGGCACGCCGGTTTCCGAATAGCGAAAGGTAAGCCCCGTAACGGTGGTGTGCTCCAAATAAACACGCAATATCGACGGAAACGAGAGGTCCCAGTAAGGCGCGGCAATCACGATTTCGTCGGCTTCTGCAAATTGGCGGGCAAACTGAAACAGCGGCGCGGAAAAATCGCCCGCCGCGATAAGGCGATTGCGCTCTTCTAACTGTTCATAAGTCAAAGGCAAAAGATTTTCCGCATACAAATTCAGTTTTTCTGCCTGCCCGCCCAGTTTCGCAAGGACTTTTTCCGCCAAAAAGCGGGTGCGCGAGTCAGGGCGCGCACAAGCGTCGATGAATAATACGTTGTTCATAAAAGCTCCTTTTTATTTCTTGCCGTATTGGTTGCCGTTTCCGTTGCCGGAACCGTTCTGCGCGCCGCCGCACTGTCTGTATTGGCTGCCTGTGCCGTCCAGCGGGCGGGTGGCGCTTTGGTAGTTGTCACAAACACCGTCGTTGTTTTGGTCCGTGAAATTTTCCGACGCCGCAAACGCCGTGGCCGTTCCCAAAGTAAGAGTGAGCACGCCGGCTAAAACGACCAGTAAAATTTTCTTTTTCATGGTTTACGCCTCCAATCGTTTCAAAAAGCTTTTTTGCTTTTCTACTTATAATACGATTGTGCGGGCGAAATCCTTTCAAAAAGTTTTGAAATTTTAAAACTGTTTTTACAGCAATTCAAAATGATTTTTATGAAAGCGCAAAAGCCCCTCGTCGCGCATTTTGCAAAGCTCGTTGGACATCGCGCTTCGGTCAACCGACAGAAAATCGGCAAGCTGTTGGCGGTTAAATGGAATCGAAAACCGCGCGCCGTTTTGCCGCTTGGCTTCTTCCGACAAATAAGAAATCAGCTTTTCGCGAGTCGAACGCTTCGACATATGCCCGAGTTTTTGCACAAGCTTTCGGTTCTTTTCGGAAATGGCGAAAAACAGATTTTGCACAACCACGGCGTGAAACCGACAGGCGGAGGAACAGGTCGCCAAAAGCCGCTGTAAATCGAAAAACATCACGGCGCTGTCTTCCACGGCGACCACGTCGTTCATCAGCGCGCCGCTTTCGGGCGCGACATACGCTTCGCCGAACATTTCGCCCGCGCCCAACTGCCCGAGCAGACTCCGGTTGCCCCAGTAATCGTCTTTTTGAATGTGCAAACTGCCCTCGACCAAAATTAAAATATCCCGCAAATGCCCGCCCGTCCGCAGAACATATTCCCCTTTTTTATAATGCTGCACCCGGGCGTTTAAACAGGAGAGCATAGACTCGATTTCTTCGTCGCCCACGCCCGAAAACATTTTGGTTTTTCTTAGAACGGGAATATATTGTTTCATAAAATCCTCTTTCGTTGTAAAAACAACAGACTTGTTGTAATGATTTTATTATAATTCGATTGTAAAGTCAAGAAATCAAGACTTTCAACCCGCGCGGCGTGAGAAATCGGATTTTCCACCCACGGCCGGCGGAAACAGAATTTGTATAAAAAGGAGTTTTTCACATGATTCGCAAAATCATTCATATCGACGAAGAAAAATGCAACGGCTGCGGCGCGTGTGCCGCGGCTTGTCACGAGGGCGCAATCGAAATGGTCAACGGGAAAGCAAAACTCACACGTGAGGACTACTGCGACGGGCTCGGCGACTGCTTGCCCGCGTGCCCGGTAGACGCCATTCACTTTGAAGAACGCGAAGCCCCCGCTTATAACGAAGCGGCAGTCTTGGCGGCAAAAGCCCAAAAGGTGCAAAACGCGCACGGCGCCGAACCGCTGCCCTGCGGCTGCCCCGGTTCGCAGTCAAGAACACTTCGCCGCCCGACTCCCGCCGCCGCGTCAATCGCCCCGCCCGACAGCCAACTTTCACAGTGGCCGGTGCAAATTAAGCTCGTGCCCGTGAACGCGCCCTATTTTGACAACGTGAACCTTTTGGTGGCGGCGGACTGTACCGCTTACGCTTACGGCAATTTTCACAACGAGTTTATCCGCAATCATATTACCTTAATCGGCTGCCCGAAGCTTGACGAGGGCGACTACACCGAAAAGCTGACCGAAATTCTAAGAAACAACGCAATAAAAAGCGTCACCGTCGTGCGCATGGAGGTGCCTTGCTGCGGCGGGATTGAACGCGCGGTGAAAAACGCGTTGCATACAAGCGGCAAATTCATCCCGTGGCGGGTTGTGACCATTTCCACCGACGGCAGAATTTTAGACGAATAAAAAACCACAGCTCCGAAATAACGGAGCTGTGTTTTTGCCTTTTTAGGGGGAGATAATAAAAATCGAACTGCCGGAAGAAGCGGCAAAACCGCCCGCGGGCTTGCATTCTTGTTTAGATATAGTATAATTTTCAAAAAGACACGCGTCAATATAAAACGGAGGGAAAACCGATGACTTCTTTTCAAGTCGGTCAGAAAACTGTCGATGTTTTCCAAAGCGAAAATCCGAACCGGCCGGTTGTCTATTTGAACACCTACGGCCGCGAGGGCGAAGCGGTGTTCCGGCAGATAAGTGCGTTCGGGGATTTGGATTTCACGCTGGTGGCAATCAGCGGTTTAAACTGGGAACATGACATGGTGCCCTGGGACATTCCGTCCATTTCTTCCAAAGACACGCCCTGCACCGGCGGCGCGGACGCTTATTTAGAACTGCTGCTTAACGAAATCCTGCCGCAAGCGGAAGAAACCGTTTTAGGAACGCCCCTTTGGCGCGGGATTGCCGGTTATTCGCTCGCGGGGCTGTTCGCCTTATATTCGATTTACCGGACGGACGTCTTTTCCCGTGCTGCGAGCGTGTCCGGCTCTTTGTGGTTCCCGGATTTTCCCGCGTTTGTGTGCTCGCACACGCCGAAACAAACCCCGGATTGCATCTATTTTTCTTTAGGCGACAAAGAACACAAAACGCGAAATCCGTTTTTGCAAACCGTCCGACAAAACACCGAGGAAATGGAAGACTTTTACAAACAGCAAGGAATTGCCACAACCTTTCAATTAAACCCCGGCAACCACTTTCAAGACGCCGCGCTGTGGACGGCGGCGGGGATTCGGTGGATTTTAAATCGATAACCGCAAGAAGAACAAGATAAACCAAAACAGCGAAAGCCATAAGAGCAAAAGGAAGTGAACAAAAATGCAAACGATTGTAAACCATGTGGACGTGAAAAGCGTTTTGACCAAATCCAACCTGCCGGTGTCGGACTATTCGGTCAACCCTTATGTGGGCTGCGCGCACGCGTGCAAATATTGCTACGCATCTTTTATGAAGCGGTTTACCGGTTACCCGGAACCTTGGGGCACTTTTGTCGATATTAAGCACTGGCCCGATATTCAAAATCCAAAGCGCTATGCGGGCAAAGAGCTTTTCCTCGGCTCGGTCACAGACCCTTATCAGCCATTGGAAGAAACCGCGTGCCGCACCCGCGCGCTTTTGGAGCAAATGCAGGGCGGCGGCTGCAGTCTGAGCATTGCCACGAAATCCGATTTGGTGCTTCGGGATTTGGATTTGATTAAAACGTTTCCGAACGCCCGTGTTTCGTGGTCCATCAATACGTTGGACGAAAATTTCCGCGCCGATATGGATTGCGCGGCAAGTATCGAGCGCCGTCTTGCGGCAATGAAAGCCTTTCACGACGCCGGCGTGCGCACCACCTGTTTTATTTCTCCGATTTTCCCCGGCATTACCGACATTCCCGCCATTATCCGCCGTGCGAAAGCGCAGTGCAATTTAATTTGGCTGGAAAACCTCAACCTGCGCGGCGGCTACAAACAGACCATTCTCGACTATATCGCAGAAAAGCACCCCGACTTGGTGCCGCTGTACGACGCGATTTATAAAAAAGGCGATCGCAGCTATTGGGCAGATTTGGACGCGCAAATGCGGCAGTTTTGCGCCGATGAGGGGCTTTTGTATGTCCGCGACGACGACTCTATCAAACGCCCGTTCGACGCCCCGCCGATTGTGGTCAACTATTTCTTCCATGAGGAAATTATCCCCTCGGCAAAGAAAAAACAGGGCAAAGAGAAATAAAGCAAACAAAAAGAAAACCACCGCAATCGTAAAGACTGCGGTGGTTTTTTGGTGGACCCGAAGAGGATCGAACTCTCGACCTTACGGATGCGAACCGTACGCTCTCCCAGCTGAGCTACGGGCCCAAACAGTAGTTAGATTATAACGCCGACTTTCCAAAATGTCAACTGTTAATTTTGCGGCATTTACAAAAGCTTTTTTCGCGCTGCACTTGTCAGAATGTTGGATTTCGCCTTGACATATCTTATGATATGGTCTAAAATTTGAATTTAAGAACACCTTTCAGCCAGAAAGGGGAACAAAGGACGGGAACTTATGTTAAAGAATACCGAAAAAACAATGGAAAAAATTGTCACCCTCTGCAAAAACAGAGGGTTTGTATATCCGGGCAGCGAAATTTACGGCGGCCTTTCCAACTCCTGGGACTACGGCCCTTTAGGCGTGGAATTCAAAAACAACGTCAAACGCGCTTGGTGGCAGAAATTCGTACAGGAAAACCCTTATAACGTCGGTCTCGACAGCGCGATTTTGATGAACCCGCAAGTCTGGGTGGCTTCGGGCCACGTCGGCGGCTTTTCCGACCCGCTGATGGACTGTAAAGACTGCAAAACCCGTCACCGCGCTGACAAACTCATTGAAGACACCGGCGTCAATCCGGCCGGTTGGAGCTTTGAGGAAATGTCCGACTACATCAAAGAACATAACATCTGCTGCCCCGACTGCGGCAGCTGCAATTTCACCGATATCCGTAAATTCAACCTGATGTTCAAAACGTTCCAGGGCGTAACCGAAGACGCGAAAAACGAGTTGTATCTCCGCCCGGAAACCGCGCAGGGTATTTTCGTCAACTTCCCGAACATTCAGCGCACCACCCGCAGAAAGGTGCCGTTCGGCGTTTGCCAAATCGGTAAATCTTTCCGCAACGAAATCACGCCCGGCAACTTCATTTTCCGCACGCGTGAGTTTGAGCAAATGGAGCTCGAGTTCTTCTGCAAACCCGGCACCGAGCTCGAATGGTTCGCCTATTGGAAAGACTACTGCAAGAAGTGGCTGTTAAGCCTCGGCATTCGCGAAGAGGATTTGCGTTTGCGCGACCACGAAAAAGAAGAGCTGTCGCACTATTCCAACGCGACGACCGACTTCGAGTTTATGTTCCCGTTCGGCTGGGGCGAGCTTTGGGGCGTGGCATCGAGAACCGACTTTGACTTGACCCAGCACCAGAACACCTCCGGCAAGAATTTGGAATATTTTGACCAGGAAGCCAACGAAAAATATCTGCCTTATGTTGTGGAACCGTCGCTTGGCGCGGACCGCGTTGCTTTGGCATTTTTGTGCGAAGCGTATGACGAAGAAGTCGTCGACGCCGAAAAGAACGACACCCGCGTCGTGATGCATTTCCACCCGGCGTTGGCACCGATGAAAGCCGCGGTATTGCCGCTTTCCAAAAAGCTTTCCGAACAGGCGACCGAAGTTTACACCATGCTTTCCAAGAAATTCATGGTCGACTACGACGACGCCGGCTCTATCGGCAAACGCTATCGCCGTCAGGACGAAATCGGCACGCCGTTCTGCATCACCTATGACTTTGACAGCGTGGAAGACGGCTGTGTCACCGTTCGTGACCGCGATACGATGGAACAGGTCCGCCTGCCGATTGCCGACCTTGTAAATTACATTGAAGAGAAAGTGCAGTTTTAATCACCGAAACGGAGGGGATTTTCATGGCAGACGCAGTCCGGCGTAAAATGCTGTTGGTCGTCAATCCGGTTTCGGGGAAAAAGCTGGCAAAACAGTATATGATGCGAATGGTCAACCGCTTTGACCAGGCGGGTTACAGCGTAACCGCCTGCTGCACGCAGATTGACAAAAACGCTTATGAAATCGTGAAAAACCGCGGCAAAGAGTTTGACATTATTGTCTGCTGCGGCGGCGACGGAACGCTCAAAGAGACCATCTGCGGGATTATGCAGCTGGGGCTTGACATTCCGATCGGTTATTTGCCGATGGGCTCTACAAACGATTTTGCCCATTCGTTAAATATCCCGACCGACGTCTATAAAGCGGTGGAAGCGATTATCAACGGCGAACCGAAGCCGGTGGATATCGGGCGGTTCGGCGACGAATATTATATGTATGTGGCGGGGTTCGGCAACTTCACGGCGATTTCCTATTCCGCCAACCAAAAAGTGAAAAATGTGCTCGGTAAAAACGCCTATTATTTACAGGCGGTCAAAGAATTTTTCCACATGAAGCCGTTTCACGCGCGTGTGGAAGCCGACGGGGAATTTTTTGAGGGCGACTATTTTTACGGCGCGGTCTCCAATTCCTATTCGGTCGGCGGCATGCCGGTGCTTCATAATATGGGCGTGGAATTTGACGACGGCCGCAGCGAGCTTGTGCTTGTCGAAATGTTTAAAACGCCGGCGCAGATGGCGGCGCTTGCACACGACATGATTCACCAATCTGTCGCGGGCAACAAACTGGTCACCATTCGCCACTGCAAACACGTGAAATTCATGTTTGACGAACCGATGCCCTTTACTTTAGACGGGGAATTCGGCGGCGAACACACCGAAGTGGAAGTGGAAACCCTTGAACACGCGGCGCGCATCATCATCCAAAAACCCGAGTGGGTCTCGCTCGAAGATGAACCGGATTTTGAGGGCGCACCCAAAGAAGTTGAAGAAAAATAAGAAAAGCCCCGAAGCAGAACGCTTCGGGGCTTTTTGTGTATGTATTACGCGGCGGTATTTCCGTTGAGCCTTTGCTCGATTTCGTCCGCTTTGTCATAGTCGCCGAACACTTCACAGCAGTCGTAGTATTCCTGTAAGTTCAAATGCTGTTCCTCCGCGGTCGAAGAAGCGGCAACGAGCATATCAAAGCCCTGGTAGACAACCTGCTTTTGCTCTTCGTTCAAGGTGAAAACACCGTCTTCCACGAATCCTGTAAACGTGTAAGAATCCATATAATAATTGCCTGAAGCGGAACGCTCCAGCATTTTTTGGGTGAATACCTGCGTGTATTCTTCCTCTTTGCCGTTTAAAAGCAGCAAATACAAATAATCCGACATAAGTATATTGTAAGCGGCTTCCTCATCGCTGTAAAGGTCGGCGCAGTCTGCGTTCGGAAACGCCCGCAGAAAAGCTTTGGTGTCAGAAAGCGCTTCTGCAAAACAAGCCTCCGCCGCGACTGTGTCGCTGAGAAAGGCAATTTTGGTGTCATATGCGTCGCAAGCGTCAATTAAGTCGGCAAGGTCGCCGGACTGCTGATAGGCTTCGAGGTGTTTGTCCGGATTGGTCATCGATACAAAAGATGCAACGCTGACTGCGACCAGCAACAGGAAAACACCGAAAACACAGCCGAGCACAATCCCGATAATTTTGCCGGTGCTCATGCGCTTTTTGGGCGGCACGGGCGGGTAAACCGGGTAGGGCGCCGACGGGGGATAAGCCCCTTGCCCGTAAGCCGGTTGCCCGTAAGGCGGTTGTGCTTGCGGTTGTCCATAGGGCGGCGGGGTTTGGGATTGCCCGTAAAATTGCTGACCGTAAGGCGGCGGGGTTTGCGGCTGTCCGTATGGCGCTTGCCCGTAAGGCGGCACAGGTGCGGCATTCGGTACGGGCGGCACGGCGCTCGGCGCATACGGCGATGCCGGGGGCGGGGAAACCTGTTCTTTCGGCGTTATCGGCGCTGTCGGCGGCGCAACTGAATCCGGCGCACTCGGTTGAGGGCTCGCACCTTGTTCGGGCGTTCCCGGAGAAACGGGTGTCTGCTCCGGCGAAATCGTCTGTGCGCTTTCCTGCGGTGCCCCGGTCTGTTCGGCCTGTTGTGTCAAAGGGTTCTCCGTCGGCGGTGTATCCGTCGAATGGAAAAAATCATTTTGAAAATCTGCTATGGCAATCTCCCCCTTTCTTTCTTCTCTATCATAGTACAGGATTTTGCGTTTGCCGTCAATACAAGATTCGGGCTTTCCATTTGGGCAGTCTGCCGAAATACAGGCGCTTTCGTTGTATTTCCCGGGAAAGTGTGATACGATTGCGTTAGAGTAAGAAGAAAAGGGAGGAAAAATATATGCAGCAACGAAAAATCACCAAATGCGCGCCGCTGCTCAATGAACAGGGGCACTTAACCTGCCCGGGCTGGGCAACAGATTTGGTTTACGCCTATGACCCGAAAGCGGTCCGTGCAAACCCGATTCGCATCAAGGAATGGGATTACTACATCATTTTAAGCGACAGCGGGGAATACGCCTTGTCGTTGTGCATTGCCGACAACCGCTATATGGGGCTTGTGAATGCGGCGTTTCTCGACATTCACAACGGCAAAAAGTTTGACTTTTTGGTGCCGCTGCTTTTCCCGATGGGAAAACTGCACCTGCCGACCGACAGCAGCAAAGGCGACGTGATTTTTAAAAATCGGTTCTGTGATTTTCGCTATATTTTGACTGACGGCGGAAGGCATTTGATGTGTGATTATCAGCTGCCGTTCGGCAAGAACTTCAACTGCGATATTTTTCTGCACCAGCCTAAAATGGATACCATGGTGATTGCAACGCCGTGGAAAGAAGACCCAAAAGCCTTTTATTACAACCAAAAAATCAACTGTATGCGCGCGGAGGGGTACTGTGTTTTTAACGGACAGCGCTATACTTTTTCGCCGGAAACCGATTTCGGCACGCTCGACTGGGGGCGCGGCGTCTGGACCTATGACAATACCTGGTATTGGGGTTCGGGCAACGCCGACATCGACGGGCACGCGTTCGGGTTCAACATCGGCTGCGGCTTCGGTGACACCTCCGCGGCAAGCGAAAATATGTTGTTTTACGACGGAAAATGTCACAAGCTTGACCGCGTGGAGTTTTTAATTCCCGGCGGCGATATTATGCAGCCCTGGAAGTTCACCGAAACCAACCACCGGTTTGAAATGGATTTTATGCCGATTTTTGACCACCGAACGGATATTTCCGCGCTGATTATTTCACAAGATGCACATCAGGTGTTCGGGCGGCTTTGCGGCACGGCGGTGCTTGACGACGGCACGGAAATTCAAGTGCAAAATAAGCTGGTTTTTGCCGAACGCGTGCACAATCGCTATTGACAAATTCGGCTTGTCGTACTATACTGATTCTGCCTTAAGAAAATCCAAATACACCACAGGGGGGCTGGCGCAAAAGCCGGCTGAGATAAAGATAGACGTTTCTTTGACCCTTTACCTGATGCGGGTAATGCCGCCGTAGGGAGCTTGTTGAAACGATACATACAAAAAGCCTTACGGTATTCAGGATATCGTAAGGCTTATTTTATTCCATTTTTGAAAACGGAGGAATGTTTTATGCAGGCAAGCGTAGCCATTCAGGTTTTGCCCGGCGTTTCCGACACGGACGAGCTTGTGCGAATTGTCGATGAGGTCATCGACTACATCAAAAGCACAGGGCTTCACTATTCGGTCGGCCCGTTTGAGACCACCATTGAGGGCGAGGATTACGACCAGCTTCTGGACATTGTGAAAGAATGTCAGCATGTTGCAATTCGTGCCGGTGCGCCTTCTGTGTCGGCTTATGTCAAGATTTCCTACAAGCCGGAGGGCGGTGTTCTGACCATTGACCAAAAAATTACAAAGCATCATCAGTAAGCTTTCGCCGGCGATTACGCTCGCTATCGTCGTGCTCATTTGGGCAGCGGCAACGGGCTTTGATTTGGTACCCTCGTTTATGCTGCCCTCGCCCCAAAGCGTGTTTGAAGCGTTTGTCGGCGATTTTCCGCTGTTAATGCAGCACGCCGCCGTGACGCTCACTGAGGCGTTTGCCGGTTTGCTGCTGGGCGTTGTGCTTGCGTTTGTGCTCGCAACGCTTATGGACCGCTTCAACCTGCTTTACAAGGCGTTTTACCCGCTTTTGGTCATCACTCAAACCGTGCCGACGATTGCCGTCGCGCCGCTGTTGGTGCTGTGGCAGGGGTTCGGTATGGCGCCGAAAATCACGCTGGTGGTCATCACCACCTTTTTCCCGATTGCCGTAAGTCTTTTGGACGGCTATCGCTGTGCGGACCCGGACGCGATTAACCTGCTTCGGAGCATGGGCGCGGGGCGTATGCGGATTTTCCGCTATATCAAGCTGCCGTCGGCGGTCGGCTCGTTTTTTGCGGGGCTTAAAGTGTCCGCTTCCTATGCGGTGGTGGGCGCGGTGATTGCCGAATGGCTCGGCGGGTTTGAGGGCCTCGGCGTCTATATGACGCGCGTGCGCAAGGCGTATGCATTTGACAAGATGTTTTCCGTCATCATTTTTATTACGCTCATCAGTCTTTTGCTGATGTGGGGCGTCACCCTGCTTAAAAAGGTGTGTATGCCCTGGGAAAAGAAGGAGAAAGAAAAGAAATGAAAACTTTAAAGAAAATTTTGGCCGTGTTCCTTTGCGCCGGTATGTTGCTGAGCTTTGCTTCCTGCGCGGACAAGTCGCAAGGCGACGCAAACGGCGAGGACCTTGAAAAAATCACCCTTTGCCTCGACTGGACCCCGAACACCAACCACACCGGGATTTATGTTGCACTTGCGAAAGGCTATTTCAAAGAAGCCGGTCTTGACGTGACGGTTGTTCAGCCGTCGGAAAGCACCTCCGCGGCGATGTGCGCGGCGGGGCAGGCACAGTTTGCCGTGGAAGCGCAGGACACTTTGGCGGCGGCATTCACCACCGATGAACCGTTGGGCGTTACCGCAGTTGCGGCGCTGTTACAGCACAACACCTCCGGCATCATTTCCCGCAAAGGCGAGGGAATGGACCGCCCGAAGGGGCTTGAAAACCACACCTATTCCACTTGGGATTCGCCGATTGAACTTGCGATGCTCAAAGCGGTCGTAGAAAAGGACGGCGGCGATTTCTCGAAGGTCAAATTGATTCCGAACAACATCACCGACGAAGCCGGCGCATTGAAAGCGCACCAGACCGACGCGGTTTGGATTTATTACGGCTGGAGCGGCATTGCCGCAGAATTAAGCGGGTTGGATTTTGACTATTTCAGCTTTATCGACATCGACCCCGTTTTCGATTACTACACCCCGATTTTAATCGGCAACAACGCTTATATGGAACAAAATCCCGACAGCACGAAAGCGCTTCTTGCGGCGCTCAAAAAAGGCTATGAATATGCCATTGCGAACCCCGAAGAAGCTGCACAGATTTTGGTAGACGGCGACACTACGGGCTCTCTGAAAGATTCCCTCGAACTGGTCACCGCAAGCCAGAAATGGATTTCCGGGCAGTATAAAGCGGAAGTCGAGCAGTGGGGCTACATTGACCCCGCGCGCTGGGACGCATTCTATCAATGGCTTTGGGACAACCAGTTAATCGAAAAGGAGCTTCCCGCAGGGACGGGCTTTACCAATGAATATCTTTCCTGAAAAAGCTGTTTTAACAGCTGAAAACATTTCAAAAAGCTTTGGAAATAACCATGTGCTTGAAAACGTGAATTTAACCGTGCAACCCGGGGAGCTTGTCTGCATTCTCGGCGTGAGCGGCGGCGGCAAAACCACGCTGTTTAATATCCTTTCGGGGCTTATGCAGCCGGACAAAGGCAACGTGTACCTGCGCGGGGAAGAAATCACCGGCAAGCCCGGAAAAATCAGCTATATGCTGCAAAAAGATTTGCTGCTTCCCTACCGCACGGTGGTCGACAACGTCGCGCTGCCGTTGCTTGTGCGCGGCGAACCGAAAAAACAGGCGCGCGAAAAAGCGGCGTCGTATTTTGAGCAGTTCGGGCTTTCGGGGACGGAGAAAAAATACCCGCATATGCTCTCCGGCGGTATGCGCCAGCGTGCGGCGCTTCTGCGCACGTATCTCGCTTCCGACGGCGTGGCGCTTTTGGACGAGCCATTCAGCGCGCTCGATACGATTACGAAAAGCGCGATGCATGAGTGGTATCTCGACATTATGCGTGAAATCCATTTGACGACGCTGTTTATCACGCACGACATGGACGAAGCGGTCAAGCTTTCCGACCGGATTTGTATTTTGGCGGAAAAACCCGGTCATATTGTGACCGAAATCCCGGTCACCGAACCGCGCCCGCGCGCGCACGATTTCTCGCTCACGCCCGAATTTTTGGCGTACAAGCGCAAGATTTCCGAAAACTTGATTGTGTAACTCTCGCTTTTTGAAAAGCAAGCAAAACAAAGCACCCGACTGTTGCCGGGTGCTTTTTTGTTGTTGTGTGTTATCGAACCGCGTCGGAAACGACATCGCCCGCGCCGGTCACTGCGTCGTTTACGAGGTCGCCGGCACCGGTCACAATGTCACCTGCAAGGTCGCCCGCGCCCGTCACCACGTCGCCGACTGCGTCGCCCACGCCTGTGGCAACGTCACCGACTTTATCACCGGCGTCGGAAACATCGCGCGACACGTCCGAGGACATCTCGGAAACCGCGTCTTTGGCGGTGCTTTCCATTTCATCTTCTGTCTTGCCGCACGCCACAAGCAAAACGGCAGTCAGCGCCAAAAGCGCCGCAACCAGCAAAACTGTTTTTTTCATTTTGATTCCTTCTTCCAAAGTTTTCGGACGCCTTTAGTGTGCGCCGAAACATGATTTTTATACCGTTATTTTGTCAAAACACCGCCGTCGGCGTAAAGCAACAGCAAAATGTCGTCTTCATAGCCGGTCGTCGTGTCGATATAGACCAAAAATTCCGCGCCGTCCGCATTTTTACAGTGGACTTCATAGGTGTGTTTTTCGGTTTGGCTGTTAGTCGGAATGACCGCAAGGCGCGTGCGCATCACCGTGAGCAGGGGACTTATATTTTTCTGTGCCTCGGCGGCGGTAATCGCCGGAACGGGAATGGTGCGGTCTTTGTGGTTCATAATATAGCCGCGGCAGTCCGCCGAAAGGATTTTGCCGTCCTCCAAACTGACGCTGACCTTAATCAAATCCGGGTAACAGACATATTCCCCGTCGGTGTAAGCAAAGTTCAGCGTGCAAATGCCGTCGGAAACGGAATAATAGCTTTCCTGCATATCGTGAAAACCGTTTTTCTCCAAAAATTCGGCGGCGTAGCGCTTGGCATCTTCATAATTGAGCTTTTCTTCGCCGACATATTTGGACGACAGCATATACAAAAGGTAGCCGCCGCGCCGGGTAATGGCGATTGTGGTGTCGCCGCACTGGAAACAAAAGGCGGCGGAGTAGTCGTCTTCGTCTGCGAAAAATTCGATTTCATCTGTTGCAACGCCGAGAATGTCGCCCGCCTTTTTCATCGCCTCGTCCCGGCTAATTTCCGCGGCATTTTCCAAAAGCACCGACTGAGTTTGGTTGATATGGTCGGAAAACGGACCGTCGTAGATAAGTGTCGGGTAGTCCGTCAGTGCCTGCTCTGCGCTTTCCATATCGGCGGAAAGCGACGAAATTTCATTCGCGTTGGAGTCGAGCGTGCTTTCGGCGCTTTCGAAGTTTAAAACACCGTCAAACAACTCCTGCCGCATGGCGGAGACTTCCGTAGAGAGGCTTTGGGCAAAGCTTAAAAGCTTTTGCATATTGGTGCGTTCTTCGTCGGTAATGGTTTCGCCGCGCTCGACTTTTTTGTTGAGCGCCATGACGAAATCGCCGACCTGCGACAAAAATTTATAGGTGTTGTCAAGCCGCGCTTCGTTAAGCGGCAGAGCGGCAAGGCTGCTTTTTGCGCCGGTCGCCTCCCGCCAAAGATCAGTTGCCACCGTGCCGATCATCGGCGGCGTGTTTGCGTAAACGCCTTTTTCCAAATTGACCTGAATATTATTGAGATAGGTATCTAAATCACAAAGCGCCCGTTCGCCGGTCACACGAAGCTGGCGCTGCAAGCGGTTCGCGCGCACCGTGCCGGAAATTGCGAAAACGGACAGCGTTAAAAGCACCGCCGCCGCAAAGGAAAACGCGCGGATTTTGCTGCGTTTGGACATGGTTTTTTCCATATATTTCACCTCGGCATTAGATTTTACGAAAAATTATAAAATATACAGAAAAATCAACGAAAAAATGTGTTGTTTTATTTGCCAAAGCGCGTTCTTTCGTGTATAATAAATATTTGTGAAAATCTGTGTTTTTGGAGGCGCAAACACCTTGGAAAGCTATCTCGACAACAGCGCGACAACCAAACCGTGCAAAGCCGCGGTTGAAGCCGTGGCAGAGGCGATGACAACGACGTTCGGCAACCCTTCGTCTTTGCACAACCACGGGTTTGCGGCGCTGAAACTCCTGGAAGCGTCCCGCGCCGCTGTTGCGAAAAGCCTTTCGGCCGAACCGCGTGAAATTTATTTTACGCCGAGCGGCACAGTGGCAAATAACACCGCGATTTTCGGCGCCGTTATGCAAAACCGCCGCGCCGGCAACCGTGTGGTGACCACGGCGATTGAGCACCCGAGCGTGTCCGTTTGCATGGACCGTTTGGAAGAACAGGGCTTTGAAGTCGTACGGATACAGCCGGACAAAGACGGTCACGTAACACCTGAGCAGTTCGAAGAAGCGATCGACCAAAACACGATTTTGGTAAGCCTTATGGCGGTCAACAACGAAGTGGGTACGATTTTGCCGTTTGACAAAATCAAAGATATGATTCGCCGCAAAAAAGCGCCCGCGCTTTTGCATGTGGACGCGGTGCAAGGGTATTTAAAACTGCCCATTGTGCCGAAACGCTGTGGCATTGATTTGTTAAGCGTCAGCGCCCACAAAATCCACGGTCCGAAAGGCGTCGGTGCGCTTTACATAAACAAAGGCGTGCGCATTAAGCCGTATGTGCTCGGCGGCGGGCAGGAAGAGGGCATTTGCTCCGGCACGCAAGGCATGCCCGCTATCGCCGGCTTTGCGGCGGCGGTCGGGGCGTTCGGCAGCACGCAGGAAAACCTGAAAAAGGTGACGGCGCTGCGCGACGAACTGCTCACACTGGTGTCGGAAATCCCGGGTGTGCAGATTCACTCCCCCGCTGACGCGCTCCCTTATATCGTCAACCTTTCGCTTGCCGAAATTCCCTCGCAGGTGAGCGTCAACTTCCTTTCGATGCACGGCGTTTACGTTTCGGCGGGCTCCGCTTGCTCGAAAGGGCATAGAAGTCCGGTTTTGCAGGCGATGGCGCTCGACCCGAAACAAATCGACAGCGCCGTTCGCATAAGCCTTTCCCACGAAACCACCAAAGAAGAAATCGAATATTGCGCACAAATGCTCAAAGAAGCGGTTGTGCAGCTTCGAAAAAAAGGATAACGTATGCAGGAAATTATTTTAATCAAAAACGGTGAGCTTGCGCTTAAAGGTCTCAACCGTTCCTCGTTTGAGAGCGCATTGGTAAAAAATATCAAGCGAAGAATGCACGGTTTAGGCAAATTCGTAATAACCCGTTCACAATCTACCCTTACAATAGAACCACAGGACGATTCGTTTGACATGGAAGAGGCGGTCGACCGTCTTTCGCGCGTGTTTGGCATTGCCGGTTTTGAGCGCGCGGCGGCCGTCGAAAAATCCATGGACGCGATTTTGTCTGCGGCGCCGGAATATCTGCGCGACGTACTCTCGGGCCTTCACACGTTCAAGGTCGAAGCGAAGCGGTCCGACAAGACGTTCCCGCTGACTTCCCCGCAAATCAGCGCCGAAGTGGGCGGCAAGCTTCTGGAAGCTTTCCCGCACTTGCGTGTCGATGTGCACCATCCGGATATTATCGTCATGGTCGAGGTGCGCGAGCACTTCGCTTATATCCACGGCAACCAGATTAAAGGCGCGGGCGGCATGCCCGTCGGCACCGGCGGCAAAGCCGCACTGCTCGTCTCGGGCGGGATTGACAGCCCGGTCGCCGGCTGGATGATGGCAAAACGCGGCATCGTTTTAGACGCAATCCACTTTGCGTCCCCGCCGTTCACTTCGCCTCAGGCGGAGTGGAAAGTCCACGACCTTTTGCGGCAGGTGGCAAAATACAGCGGCGACATTGCGCTTTACACCGTGCCGTTTACCGAAATTCAAGAGCAGATTCGCGACAACTGCCCGGAAGAGCTGTTTACGCTGGTTATGCGCCGGTTTATGATGCGCATTTCCAACGTGATTGCGAAACGCGAAAAATGCGCGGCACTTATTACCGGCGAAAGTGTCGGGCAGGTCGCAAGCCAAACGATTTTGTCGCTCGGCTGTACCGACGCGGTTGCCGAAATGCCGGTGTTCCGGCCGCTTATCGGCATGGATAAAGAAGAAATTATTGAACGCGCCCGTAAAATTGAAACCTTTGAAATCTCCATAAGACCTTACGAGGATTGCTGCACGGTGTTCACCCCGCGGCACCCGCGCACAAGGCCCAATTTGGAGCTTTTGGAAAAGGCGGAAGAAGCGTTGCCGGTCGAAGAACTCGTAGAACGTGCGGCGCAGGGCGCAAGATTTGAACTGATAAGGAATGCGTGATAGAAATGACCCCCGAAGAAGCCGTTGTGCAAAGCCTTTTAAAACAAAATAAAACGCTTGCCACGGCGGAGTCCTGCACGGGCGGGCTTATCGCGAAACGCATCACCGACGTGCCCGGCGCTTCGGCGGTGTTTGAGTGCGGCATTGTCAGCTACTCGAACCGCATCAAGTCGAAAGTGCTCGGCGTGCGCGAGGAAACGCTGAAAGCTTACGGCGCAGTCAGCGAACAGACCGCCCGCGAAATGGCGGAGGGTGCTTTGCGCGTCTCCGGCGCGGACCTTGCGGTTTCCGTCACGGGAATCGCCGGACCGGACGCCGACGGGACCGACAAACCGGTGGGGCTTGTCTATATCGCATTAAGCGACGGCAAAACGACAAAGGTGCAGAAAATCTGTAACTCGTTTACGAATAATGTGCGCGAGCAAAACCGAAACGCTGCCGCGCAGTTTGCTTTAGATTGGATTCGGAGGTGGCTTAACGATGTGTGAAAATCCCAATACGCCCGAGAATTTGACCGAACCCGAAAAAACGCCGGCTGAAACAAAGCCTAAAAAGAAGAAGCCTTCGAAATTCAGCCGGGCGGCCAATGTAATCATTACAGTGATTGCGGTTTTTGTCCTGCTGATTTCCGGTACAATCTGCTTGCGGTATTTTGTGGATATTTACGGCGCGAAAGAACAGGCGGAGGAGATTTCCGAGCTTGTGACCGAGCCGACGGAAGGCTACCCTTCGGAGCCCGCCGAAGTCCAGCCGAAATACCGAAAAGCCTATAACGAAAACAACGATTTGGTCGGCTGGATTACGGTCCCCAATACGACCATTAACCACCCGGTCATGCAAAGCGACGACAACAATTTTTATCTGCGGCACAATTTTTATAAAGAATATTACCGCCGCGGCACGGTGTTTATGGATTACCGAAACTCCGTTGACCCGTTCGACAAAAATACAATCCTTTACGGGCACAATTACCTCGATTCCACCATGTTTTCCGATTTGGAAAAATACAAGGATATTGAATTTTATAAAACTGCGCCCGTGATTACATTCAATACGGTTTACAAGGATTATCAGTGGAAGGTGTTTGCGGTGTTTTTAACCACCGCGTCGCCGGAACTCGACAACGGCTATGTGTTTAATTACATTTATCCCGCGATGACCGACGAGAACTTCACCGAATTTATTGCGGAAGTTGAAAAACGAAGCCTTTACCACACCGGCGTGGAAGTGCTGCCGACCGACAAAATCCTGACGCTTTCCACCTGCACGCGTGACATGGATTTAAGCCGCAGCAAACAAGAGGACGCGCGCTGCGTCGTCATGGCGCGGTTGGTGCGCGACGGCGAGGACCCTTCGGTTGACACCTCGCTTGCCACGGTCAACGAAAATCCGAAATACCCACAGCTGTGGTATGATAAATATAACATTCCGAACCCCTACATTAACGATGAAAAGTGGTATCCGAAAGGAATTGAATAAGCATGGCACGAAAGAAAAAGCAAAAGCCCGAAGAGAACCAGGAAAAAATGCTGTCCTTTGAGGAACTGAAAAACAAGGTCGCGGACGAAAACGGCGACACGGACCCCGAAGTGGAATCGCTGCTTTCCACGCTGCGCGATATTGCGCCTGAGGAGCCCGAAGATGAAAAAACGCCGGACACGGACGAAAGCGAGGAAAAAGCGCAAGACGCGTCCGGTGAGGATTACCAAAGCATTTACGACGACGTCATGCGGTCGGTTATGGGCAAAACCAATGAAGAGACCACCAGTCGCAAAAATCGTTTTCTTGCCGACGGCGACCAGTTTGTTGACGTGACCGAGGCTTATCAGGATTACGGCGACGTGCGTGAGCACCCCGAAGAAAAGCCGATCCTCCCGGTGACGCCCGTAAAGGAAGCGCCGAAAACCGAAACGACAGCGGAAAAAGCGGAAACGGATAAAACGGCTGAAACGCCGAAAGCTGCTTCCGACGACGCGCCCGCAGACAGCGACAAAGCCAAAGCGCCGGTCGAGGAAAAGCAGTATCGGACGTTTAACGAGATTTTCAAAGACGGTTTTCGTAAAATTTTCCCGAACAAAACCGACAGCGTCGGCGAGCGGCTGCGCAAGGTCATTATGGATTTGTCGATTGTGGCACTCGTCGGCTGTGCGGTATATTTCTGCATGTTCGCCGTGCAGAACTGGCAGGCGGAAAGACAGCACGAGGATTTAAAGGGCCAAATTATTGACGATACCGACGTGCTCAGCGAAAGCGATGTTTGGGCGGACTTCATTTCCAAATACCCGAACATTCAGCTGCCCGAGGGCATTATGGCGAAATACGCCTATCTGTATGCAATTAACCAGGATTTGGTCGGCTGGGTCAAAATTCCGAACTCCACGATTGATATGCAGGTTGTGCAGGCGGGCGACAACCAAACCTATTTGAAAACGGACTTCTACGGCAATTACAGCCGTTACGGCTGCCCGTATATGGACTACCGCAACGACCCGAAATACTTAAATCAAAATACGATTATTTACGGTCACCACATGAGCGACGGGCTTGTATTTGCCGACTTGAAAAAATATAAAACCATCGACGGCTTTAAAGAGTCCCCGATTATGGAGTTTGACACGCTTTACAGAAGCTACAAATTCAAAATTTACGCGGTAATGATTACCAACAGCAAAGAAGAGGACGACAACGGTTATATCTTCAACTACACCGTTCCGGACTTCGGCTCGGAGGCGAATTTCACGAGCTATATTGCCGCGGTGGATGAGCGCAAGCTCTACACCACCGGCGTGGATATTCAGCCGGATGACAAGCTGTTGACGCTTTCGACCTGCACCTATGAATTTTCCGACGCGCGGCTTGTGATTATCGGCCGCATGGTGCGTGACGGGGAAGATGCCTCGGTGGACACAACGTTGGCGGTTGCCAACCCCAACCCGCGCTATCCGCAGGCGTGGTATGACAAAAACGGCAAAACCAATCCGTTTGCCGGTGCGGCACAATGGACATTGCAATAAGACAAAACGGATATAAGGGATGGATGAAGGACTATGAATTTGAAAATGCTTGCGCTTTCTGCGCAAGGGGACGCCGGAACCTCTAAAATGCTTGCCCGCATTTCCGGGGCGTTTTCCGGCTTCGCGGATGAAACCGAGTTTGCGGTTTATGACAGTTTGAAAACCTTGCTGCCGCCGTTCGCCGAAGCGCTGAAAACAAGCCGTGGGATTGTGTTGGCAATTCAAAAGAGCAAATACAACAGCGTGCGCGCCAAGCTTTGTGCGGCGTTGGCGCTTGAAACCGCAGAAGACAAGCGGCTTTATGATTTGATTTCCAAAAAATCCGACGCCGAAGAAGAAGCAATGCACAAACATGCGGTTGTGCCGAAAGGCGCGGCAATCTTCGCTTCCGGCGACGGCATGTATCCGGGTTTTGCTGTGAAAAAAGGCAAACAGATTATCTTCTTTTTGCCGCTGGATTCGGAACGCTTAGACGGTGAGCTCAAAGGCGGCGTGGTGCCGTTCTTAATGCAGCAAAGTGCAAAAAAACCTGCCGAGCCGGAGAAAAAACCGGATAAGGTTTTGTCGCAGCCGACAGACCCGTTTGCCGACAGCGTGCTTCAGCGCACAATCAATATTTTGCGCGAAAACAATCAGACAGTGGCGGTCAGCAGCACGCCGACTTCGTCTTACATAAAAGCGCTGGCAACCAAAAACACGGTGGATTTTGACCGTTTCTTCATTTTCACCCCGCACGTTGAAGACAAGGGCGATTACAATTTGACCGATTACGCCGCGTTGCTTGCCAAATCCGCAAAGGAACTGGCGGGCGCGCCTTACGGGGCGTGCATTTCGGAAATCTGCACAAGCGATGGCGGCGACAGCGTGTATATTACCGTTGCCGACGAAAAAACCGCGCTGGTGCGCAAACTCTATCGTGAAGACGACGAAACCACCGAAGCTTTCCTGCATGACGCCGCCGAAGAACTTGTGGAACTCATCGGCGAAAAAGCTGCGGGCAAAGGCGCGGTCGGCATTGAAGTCGCTTCGGTAGATACCAACGAAAAGAAGGGCGGCTTCCTTTCTAAAAAATCCGGCAAAATCACCGTTTCGATTATCGCGATTGTTTTAGTCGCGGCGATTGTGACCGGCTCTATATTCTTTGTCAGAGAAAAACGCGCACGCGAAGCACTCGCGGCCGAGGAGGCTTCCAGACAGGCGGCCGAAGCAGCAACCGCAACGTCGGCAACCACGACAGAAATTGCAAAGCCGGTGGTCGACACCGTGCCGCTTTCGCAGTTCATTTATAACGAAGCGGTCAACGGCATTACCGAAACCCCTGCCGAAGTTACCACGGCGAGCGCGGACGGTTCGGCAATTGACACGTCTAACACAGCACCTGCTGCGACTTCGACCATTCCCGACACAATTATCGTCAATGGCGAGACGTTAGACGCCAAAGAAGCGGTTGCGCGTATGGTCGAAGCGGAAATGGACAACACTTATAACGAAGAAGCGATTAAGGCGCAGGCGGTTGTCGTCTATACCTATCTCAAATACCGCAACACGAATTGGAAAATCACCGGCGTGACGCTTGCCGACGAATACAGCGACGAGGTTTACAACGCCGTGCGCGCGGTGTTCGGCGAATATTTGAGCTTTAACAACGCCCCCGCGTTTACGCCGTTCTTCAAACTTTCCGCGGGCAAAACCGTGGCGGCGGAAACCGTGTTCGGTAAATCCTACCCCTATCTTCGTGCGGTCGACAGCCTTTCCGACAGAACCCAGGAGGGTTACAAAACCGATTTGATTTTCTCTTCGGCAGATGTCAAAGCGCTCCTCACCGCCTATGATGAAACGCTGACCCTCGGCGACGACCCGAACGAGTGGATTAAGGTCACGGCACACAGCGGCGCGGTCAACACCGGCGTCGGCTATGTTCAGACCGTTTCCGTCGGCGGCAAAGAAATTTCCGGCATGGAATTTGTCAACAAAGTCATGGCGGGCAAAAATATGCCGTCGGAATGTTTCTCGGTGGAATACAACACCCCGACCGACGAATTTACCTTTACCGTTTACGGCATCGGCCACGGCGTCGGCATGAGCCAAATGGGCGCGGACAAAATGGCGGCGACCGGCTCGACTTACGTCCAGATTCTTTCCAAATACTACAGCGGTACAACGCTGACAGCATAATAAAAATTCAGGAGGATTTTCAGTATGGCTATTCTTGTTACGGGCGGCACCGGTTTTATCGGTTCCCACACCTGCATTTCGTTAACCGAGGCGGGGTATGACATTGTTATCGTTGACAACTACTACAATTCCAGCCCCAAATCCTTAGCGCGCATCAACGAGCTTTGCGGCAAAGAGCTGAAGTTCTATGAATGCGACATCCGCGACAAAGCGGGGATGCAGCGCGTTTTTAAAGAGAACAAAATTGACGCGGTCATTCATTTCGCAGGTCTCAAGGCGGTCGGGGAATCCTGCCACAAGCCGCTGGAATATTACGACAACAACATCGGCGGCACGTTGGCGCTTTGCGAAGTCATGCGCGACAACGGCTGCAAAAACATCGTGTTCAGCTCGTCCGCAACCGTGTACGGCATGAACAACGTCTCGCCGCTGAAAGAAACGATGAAAACCGGCGGCACCACGAACCCCTACGGCACAACCAAATATATGATAGAAATCATTTTGGAGGACCTTTACAAAGCCGACAACGACTGGAACGTCACCCTGCTTCGCTATTTCAACCCCATCGGCGCGCATAAGAGCGGCAGAATCGGGGAAAATCCCAACGGGATTCCCAATAACCTGATGCCTTATATCACCCAGGTGGCAATCGGCAAACTGCCGGAGCTTTCCGTTTACGGCGACGATTACGACACCCCCGACGGCACCGGCGTGCGCGATTATATCCATGTGGTTGACTTAGCGGAAGGCCACGTCAAAGCGGTGGATAACATTCTGGAAGGCAAAAAAGGTGTTCAGATTTTCAACCTCGGCACCGGCAAAGGGTACAGCGTTTTGGATATTGTCAAGGCGTTTGAAAAAGCCAGCGGCGTGAAAATCCCTTATAAAATTGTCGGCCGCCGTGACGGCGATATTGCAACCTGCTATTCCGACCCCACAAAGGCAAAAGAAGTGCTCGGCTGGGAAGCCAAGCGCGATTTGCAGGAAATGTGCGAAGATTCCTGGCGTTGGCAAAGCCAAAACCCCAACGGCTTTGACGATTGAGGAAGCACACGAGGTCCCTTTTTGGAAAGGAGAAAGTAAAATGCAAAAGAAAAAGACCGTTTGGATTGTTTTGGCAGTTGTGGTCGTCGTGCTGGCGATTTTGGTCGGCAGCGTAGTTTCCTCTTACAACGGCCTTGTCGACACCCGTGAACAGGTCACCGCGGCGCAGGCGAACGTCGAAACCTATTTGCAGCGGCGCGCAGACTTGATTCCGAACCTTGTGAATACCGTAAAAGGCTATGCTTCGCACGAAGAAGAGGTCTACACCGCCCTTGCGGACGCGCGCGCAGCGCTTGCGGGCGCGAACACCGTGGATGAAATGAACGAAGCGAACGCGGCGCTCGACTCGGCGCTTTCCCGCTTGCTTGTCGTGGTGGAAAATTACCCCGAACTCAAAGCGGATTCGCAGTTTATCAACCTGCAAGATGAGCTTGCCGGTTCCGAAAACCGGATTGCCCAGGCGCGCAAGGATTACAATGAAATTGCGCAAAATTATAACACCAAAATTCAAAAGTTCCCGACAGTCATTTTGGCCAATCTCTTCGGCTTTGACGCGGCGGAATATTTTGAGGCAACGGAAGAATCCCAAACCGTGCCGAGCGTAAATTTTGATTAAGCGACCGCCGATTTTGTTTTGCGGAGGTAAAACATGAAAAAACTTTTATCCCTGCTCGGCGCTGCACTGCTGCTCGCAATGCTTTGCCTGCCCGCGGCGGCAAAAACCGAATACCCAAAGCCGACAACGGACTTTTTCGTCAACGATTTTGCCGGCTGTCTTTCGAGTGATGACGCCGCTTATATGCAAAGTCTCGGCGAAGCGCTTTATAAAGCGACCAAAGCGCAGGTGGTCGTAGTTACGGTCGAGAGTCTCGACGGCGAATCGATTGAAGATTACGCCATTGGCCTCGGGCGTGAATGGGGCATCGGCGACGAGGAAACCGATTCGGGCGTTTTGCTTTTGCTCTCTTCCGGCGACCGTGAAGTGCGCATAGAAGTCGGCTACGGGTTGGAGGGCAGACTTACCGACGGCAAAACCGGGCGGATTTTAGACAATTACGCCATGCCCTATTTGAGAAACAATGATTTTTCAACCGGACTCCGTGGGGCTTACGCCGCGATTGTCAATGAAGTCTATGCGGAATACGGCATGGAGACCACAATCGGCGAAGATATGACGGTTCTAGCGAACACGGACGATGCGTACAGCGACTCGACTTCACTTGGCAGTCAAATTGTTCTTTTTCTTCCGCTTGGCTTCGTTGTCTTGTTGGTTATTTTAAGTCGCATTTTTGCAAAACATATCGGCGGCGGAGGCACCGGCGGGCACGGCGGCGGATTTTACGGCGGCGGCTTCTATGGAGGCGGTTCTTTCCGCGGCGGCGGAGGTTTTTCCGGCGGTGGCGGCGGCTTCTCCGGTGGAGGCGGTTCGTTTGGCGGCGGGGGAAGCTCCCGCGGATTTTAAAAATTGATTTTAAAACAAAAAAAGCTCCGGCAGACACACTGCCGGAGCTTTTTTCTGTTCTTATTTTACTTTCTGTTTTCTTTGTACTCAAGCGCCGCGCCGATAAGGCCGGAAAACAGCGGATGCGGTCTTGTCGGGCGCGATTTGAATTCGGGGTGCGCCTGCGAAGCCAAGAACCACGGGTGGTCTTTGAGCTCGACCATTTCCACAATGTGCTTGTCCGGCGAAACGCCGCAAATGTGCATACCGTTCGCTTCGAGCTGGTCGCGATAGTCGTTGTTGACTTCGTAACGGTGGCGGTGACGCTCGTGAATGAGCTGTTGACCGTAAGCCTGATACGCTTTGGAATCCTCCGCCAAAACGCAGGGGTATTGCCCCAAACGCATGGTGCCGCCGAGGTTTGTGACGTCGTATTGGTCGGGCATCAGGTAAATCACCGGGTCTTTCGTGTCGGGGTCAATTTCCGTGGTGTTCGCGTCGGTAAGCCCCAACACGTCGCGCGCAAATTCAATGACGGCAACCTGAAGCCCCAAGCAAATGCCGAGGTAGGGGACCTTGTTTTCCCGCGCATATTTCGCCGCGCAGATTTTGCCCGGAATGCCGCGCGTACCGAACCCGCCGGGCACCAAAATGCCGTCGGCTTTTCCGAGAATTTCCGCTGCGTTATCGTCATTCAGCGTTTCGGAATCCACCCAGTCGATGTGGACTTTTGCGTCGTGGGCGAGCCCGCCGTGTTTGAGCGCTTCGTTGACGCTCAAATACGAGTCGTGCAGTTCGACATATTTGCCGACAAGCGCGATGTTCACGTCCTTCTTAAGTGACGCGTTTCTTTCCATCATTTTAAGCCAGTCGGTGTGGTCGGGCGCCTTGCAGTTTAATTTGAGTTTTTTAACGACGATATTCGCAATGCCCTCTTTTTCGAGTTCCATCGGAATTTGATACAGCGTCGGCATATCGCGGTTTTCAATGACATTTTCCGACGGCACGTTGCAGAACAGCGCGATTTTGTCTTTAATATCCTGGCTGATTTCGTGCTCGGTGCGCAAAACGATGATGTCGGGGCGAATGCCGATGCCGAGCAGTTCTTTGACGGAGTGCTGGGTCGGTTTGGTTTTCAGTTCCATCGACGCGCCGAGATAAGGTACCAGTGTGACGTGCACAAACATGCAGTCGCCCGCGCGTTCCTGGGCAAACTGGCGAATGGCCTCCAAAAACGGCTGGCTTTCAATGTCGCCGACCGTGCCGCCGATTTCAACCAAAACAACGTCAATGCCCTCCGTTTCGTTGAGCGCAATCCGGCGTTTGATTTCGTTGGTGATGTGCGGAATAATCTGAACGGTCTGGCCGCCGTAAACGCCTTTGCGCTCGTTGGAAAGGACGTTGTAATACACGCTGCCCGAAGTGCAGGAGCTGTTTTTGGTTAAGCTGACGTCCATAAACCGCTCGTAATGCCCGAGGTCGAGGTCCGTCTCCGCGCCGTCGTCGGTCACAAACACCTCCCCGTGCTGAATGGGATTCATCGTGCCCGGGTCAATGTTCAAATACGGGTCCAGCTTCATAACGGTGACCTGCAAACCGCGGTCAATCAGAAGCCTGCCGAGGGAAGCCGCCGTAATGCCCTTGCCGAGGCCGGACACAACGCCGCCGGTAACGAAGATGTATTTAGCCGCCATAAACAAAACTCCTTTGGAAATAGATTACTGCATTATTTGTGATAGAAAGCTTTTCTCTGCCGCGTCGGCTCACAGGTGACGTGCACGCCGAGCTTCGAGAAGGTGTGCATATCCACGTCCGCCAAAATCACGGTGGAATGCATTTCGCACCCGCGCAAATTTTCGAGCGCCTGCATGGCTTTTTCCGCCGTCGGGTTGGTTGCCGCCGAAATCGAAAGCGCCAAAAGCACTTCGTCGGTGTGCAGACGCGGATTTTTATTGCCGAGGTGGTTGACTTTCAGGTCCTGAATCGGTCCGATGACCACCGGGGAAACCAAATCAATATCGGCGTTAATGCCCGCGAGCGCTTTTAGGGCGTTTAAAATCAGCGCGGACGAAGCGCCTAACAAATCGCTTGTTTTGCCGGTGATAATCCGGCCGTCGTCGAGCTCCATAGCCGCCGCGGGTTCTCCGGTTGCTTCGGCAACGTCCAACGCTTTCTGCACGCATTTGCGGTAGGTGGGCGTGATTTCAAGCTGTTTCATCAACAGGTCCAAAGACAAAATCTGGTCCGCCACGTTTTCGCCGTTTTTCGCCGCGACAAGCGCTTTGTAATAGCGGCGGATGACCTCTTGTTTGGACGCTTCGCGCACGACCTCATCGTCCACAATGCAGTTGCCCGCCATGTTGACGCCCATATCGGTCGGGGATTTATAAGGCGAAGTGCCGTAAATCTGTTCAAAAATGGTGTTGAGCACCGGGAAAATTTCAATGTCGCGGTTGTAGTTGACCGTGGTTTTGCCGTAAGCCTCCAAATGGAACGGGTCAATCATGTTGACGTCGTTCAAATCGGTCGTCGCCGCTTCATACGCGAGGTTTACAGGGTGCTTTAACGGCAGGTTCCAAATCGGGAACGTCTCAAACTTGGCGTAGCCCGCCTGAATACCGCGCTTGTGTTCGTGGTAAAGCTGGGAAAGGCAAACCGCCATTTTGCCGCTGCCCGGACCCGGCGCCGTCACAACGACCAGCGAGCGCGTGGTCTCAATATAATCGTTTTTGCCGAATCCGTCGTCGCTGACAATCAGCGGAATGTTGGCGGGGTAGCCCTCAATCGTATAATGCCGCCAAACGCGCACGCCGAGCTTGTGAAGCTTCTCTTCAAACGCCACCGCTGAAGGCTGGGCGCCGTATTGCGTCATCACCACGCCGCACACCGGAAGCCCGAACGCCGAATAAGTGTCTAAAAGCCGCAAAATATCCTGGTCATAGGTGATGCCGATATCCCCGCGCACCTTGCTTTTTTCAATGTCATTCGCGTTAATCGCGATGATGATTTCCGCTTCATCCCGAAGCTCCAAAAGCATTTTCATTTTGCTGTCGGGCAAAAAGCCGGGCAGCACGCGCGACGCGTGATAATCGTCAAAAATTTTGCCGCCGAATTCCAAATACAGTTTGCCGCCGAACGCATTGATCCGAGAACGAATATGCGCAGACTGCGTTTTCAAATATTTGTCGTTGTCAAACCCAATTTTCACTTTCTCGTTCTCCCAAACATTCCAAATTCACAAAAAAAACACACTTTCGGCGGTGGCGACACCACAACTCCGAAGTGTGACACTATTCATTATATAAGAACATCCTTCAAAAATCAAGGGGCGGCAGGGAAATATTTGAGAAATTTGTCGGCAATCAAACTACCGTGTCGGCACAAAAGATTTTGGAATATGCAACAGAAGAAAAACAAAGACCGAACCGGCAAAGAGAAATATAAAAAGCTTTATTGACAGGTAATCAATCCTTATGTTATATTCAAATTATAGGAGGGCTACATTTTTCAATTTTTAAATGAAATGAAAAGAAAAGGGGTTTGCTTATGGGAATGAACAGAGCTTCAAAGGTGTTCCTTGTTTTGGCACAGATTTTGCTGTTTGCCGTTTTGCTGTCATTGCTTATACCGCAGCTTCCAATCGGTATGCGCGTGACGGAAAACGCGGCGGCGACATTCAAAACGGCGGACGGCGGTATGCAGGCAGCAACCATTCGCGCATATGAACCGGCGTTTTACCGCTTTACGGTGCGTGACGGCGCGGCAACGGGTACCCGCGCAGTGGCGGACAAGTATTTGCAGGAGACTTTACAAACCGTTTCTTCACAATATCTTCGGGAAAACGGCGCGGACAGCGACCTTGTTTTGACAAGGCTTGCTTGTGCCGGCGATGATTTCTGTTATTCTATTTCCGGTGCAAAAAACGGCGCGGTTTGGGAAGTTTGGGTCATAACCGGCGACACGCCGCAGGTACTTGTGAAAAATATGCGTGAGGAGGCGGCGCAATGAAAGGGTTAAAAGTCTTTACGGCAATTCTTGTCGTGCAGGTGCTGCTCATCGGCGCGCTGCTTGTCTGGCCGCATTTGCCTGTATCTAAGGCTGTCAAATGGGAAGCGGGCGTATCTTCGTTGCAGGCGACCTATGTGCGCGGCGGCGAGACTTGCAAAACGGCGCTAAATCGTGAAGTCGCCGACTATCTCGCGCAGTTTGAGCCGTATTACGACCAAGACATATTGCATTTCAACCATATCCGCGTGGTGTCCGAAACCACCCATTTGTCGGTGGTGGAAATCAGAACCGAGCTTATGCACAACGCCACGGCAGAGAGCGGCGGCGAATATGTGCCGGCAGGGGAGAAAACCGTGGAACTTTGGGTGTTCGCCGACGGCGACAGCGTGAAAACGCAGTGGGTGGAAAAGGAAAATACCCTTGAAGCTTTGCCGAACGCGTAAAATAAAATCCGCATAAAACAAATAACCCCGCCTTTCCTTTTTCGGAAAGGCGGGGTTTCTGTATGTTGCGGGACGTTAGATTTTGAAGTAATCAACAGCGTTTTTGAACATACCGTTGTCTTTGTTGCCGTCCACGTTTTTATATACGTTATCAGAATACCGTTCGGAGTGCCCCATTTTGCCGAAGACGCGGCCGTCGGGGGAGGTGATACCCTCAATCGCGAGGTCGGAGCCGTTCGGGTTATAACGGATTTCCATGGTCGGGTTGCCGTTTTCGTCCACATACTGCGTCGCGATTTGCCCGTTGTCAATGAGCTTTTGCAGCAATTCCGGCGGGCAGACGAAACGACCTTCGCCGTGGGAAATCGGGACGGTGTAAATGTCGCCGACAGAGCTTCCCGAAAGCCACGGGGATTTGTTCGACGCTATGCGGGTGTTGACCAGTCTTGACTGGTGGCGACCTATGGTGTTAAAGGTCAGCGTCGGGGTGTCGGCGTTCGGCTCAATAATCTCGCCGTAAGGCACGAGCCCGAGTTTGATAAGCGCCTGGAAGCCGTTGCAGATACCCGCCATTAAGCCGTCGCGCTCTTTCAACAGCTTGTGGACTTCTTCTGTGATTAACGGGCTGCGGAAGAACGCCGTAATGAACTTGCCGCTGCCGTCCGGCTCGTCGCCGCCGGAGAAGCCGCCGGGCACAAAGACAATCTGGCTGTCGCGCAGTTCTTTGGCGAACGCCTTTACGCTTTCGGCAATGTCGCGCGCGGACAGGTTGCGAATGACCATAATTTTCGGTTCTGCACCCGCCCACGAAAGTGCGCGCGCCGTGTCATATTCACAGTTGGTGCCGGGGAACACGGGGATCAGCACTTTCGGCTTTGCCACGCCGATTTTCGGCGCAACGCGGGTTTTTGCTTCATAAGAAATCGTTTCAACCGGCTTACTGCTTGTCGGCTTGTTGCAGGCGAACACGCTTTCAAGCTTGTTTTCGTAAATGTCAGAAAGCTCGCTTAAATCTATGGTTTCAATGCCGATTTTCAGCGCGTAGTCATAAGTGGTTTCGCCGAGGAGCGTCAGCCCTTCGAGTTCTTCGGAAGCTTCGAGCACAAACGCGCCGTAATCATAGCTGTAAAGCGCATCCTGCGGGAAGCCGCGGTCTAACTTAAAGCCGATGTGGTTGCCGAACGCCGCTTTCATAAGCCCTTCGGCAATGCCGCCGTAGGTAGGTGTGAAGCAGGAAAGCACTTTCTTGTCGGCAATGAGCCCCGCTACCTTTTGATAAACTGCAAGCAGGCTTTCGGTGTTCAACGTGCCGTCCGCGTTCTTTTCGGGGGCGATATAGTAAAGTTTAGACGCGGGCAGTTTGAATTCGGGGGAAATAATGTTGTCCGAATTGCAAACGGAAACCGCAAAGGAAACCAGCGTCGGGGGCACGTCGATGTCTTCAAATGTACCGCTCATGGAGTCTTTGCCGCCGATGGAGGCGATGCCCAATTCCAGCTGGGCGGTCAGCGCGCCGAGCAATGCGGCCGCCGGTTTGCCCCAGCGGGAGGCGTCCTCGGTCATGCGTTCAAAATATTCCTGGAACGTCAAATAGCAGGTGGCAAGGTCCGCGCCGGTTGCAACCAGTTTGGAAACCGATTCTATGACCGCGTAATACGCGCCGAGGAACTGATTTTTCTCGGTGATGAACGGGTTGTAGCCCCACGCCATCACGGAACAGGTTTTGGTGTCTTTGTTAAGGACCGGGATTTTCGCCGCCATCGCCTGCGCCGGGGTGAGCTGATATTTGCCGCCGAACGGCATCAAAACGGTGTTCGCACCGATCGTCGAGTCAAAGCGTTCGGCAAGGCCGCGTTTCGAGCAGACGTTTAAGTCATCGGCGAGCGCGCGGAATTTTTCGGCGTTGGTTTTGCCTTCGACTATTTTTTCAACAGGCTTCGCCGCCTCAACCAAAACACGGGTGTGTTTTTCCGCACCGTTGGAGTTTAAGAAATCGCGGGAAATGTCGACAATCTTCTTGCCGTTCCATTCCATGGTAAGACGCGGGTTGTCGGTGACCTCGGCAACGACCGTTGCTTCAAGGTTTTCCTCTGCGGCGAGCGCCATAAAGGCGTCTACATCTTTGGGGCCTAACACAACCGCCATGCGTTCCTGCGATTCGGAAATGGCAAGCTCGGTGCCGTCAAGACCTTCATATTTTTTCGGGACTTTGTTTAAATCAATGTGCAGCCCGTCGGCAAGCTCACCGATGGCCACGGAAACGCCGCCCGCACCGAAGTCGTTGCAGCGTTTGATAAGCTTGGTCGCATTCGGATTGCGGAACAGCCTTTGCAGCTTGCGCTCTTCGGGCGCGTTACCTTTTTGGACTTCCGCGCCGCACTGTTCGAGTGAAGAAAGCTTGTGGGATTTAGACGAGCCGGTTGCACCGCCGCAGCCGTCACGGCCGGTTCTGCCGCCGAGCAGCACAATAATGTCGCCCGGAACCGGCACTTCACGGCGGACATTTTCCGCCGGCGCCGCACCCACGACCGCGCCGATTTCCATACGCTTGGCGACATAGCCGGGGTGATAAATTTCATCGACCTGCCCGGTGGCAAGACCGATTTGGTTGCCGTAAGAGCTGTAACCTGCCGCTGCGGTGGTGACAAGCTTTCTCTGCGGGAGTTTGCCGGGCATGGTGTCTTTGACGGGCTTTAACGGGTTAGCCGCGCCGGTCACGCGCATCGCCTGATACACATAGCCGCGCCCTGAAAGCGGGTCACGAATCGCGCCGCCGATACAGGTCGCCGCGCCGCCGAACGGTTCGATTTCGGTCGGGTGGTTGTGCGTTTCGTTTTTAAAGAGGAACAGCCAGTCTTCGTCCTTGCCGTCTACGTCTACCTTGATTTTCACGGTGCAGGCGTTGATTTCTTCGGATTCATCCAAATTTTTCAGCTGCCCGGTGTATTTCAAATACCGTGCGCCGATGGTCGCCAAATCCATCAGATTCTGGGGCTTCGTGCGCCCCAATTCCTTGCGGATTGCCACATAGCGGTCGTAAGCTTTTTGAACCGTCGGGTCGTGAATTTCCACGCCGTCAATCGTCGTCAAAAACGTGGTGTGGCGGCAGTGGTCAGACCAATAGGTATCAATCATGCGGATTTCCGTAATCGTCGGGTCGCGATGTTCGCTTTTGAAATAATCCTGGCAGAAAGCGATGTCCGCGTTGTCCATGGCGAGCGCATATTTCTGCACGAAATCGGCAAGCTCCGCTTTGGAAAGCGAAGTGAAACCGTCGAGCGTTTCCACTTCGGTGGGAATGTCGTAAGGCACGTTCAGCGTTTCCACGCGGTCGAGCGAAGCTTCGCGGCTTTCCACGGGGTTGATGACGTATTTTTTAATCGCGTCCAACTGCGCGGGCGTAACCTTGCCGAAAATCATATAGACTTTCGCGGTGCGCACCAGCGGCTTTTCGCCCTGTGACACGAACTGAATGCACTGCGCGCAGGAATCCGCACGCTGGTCAAACTGACCGGGGAGGTATTCCGTTGCGAACACAATCGCGTCGGTCTGCGGCAGGTGGGCGTAAGTGTTGTCGAGCTGCGGCTCGGAAAACACGGTCTTTTCACATTTCTTGAACAGCGCTTCGTCAATGTTTTCCACGTCGTAGCGGTTGAAAAGACGAAGGTCGGAAACCGTGTCAATCATCAAAAGCGAACGAATGTCGGAAAGGAGCGTCGCCGCCTCGTCCGCGAATTTCTTTTTCTTTTCTACATAAATTCTGTAAACCATGTTGCCCTCCTTATTTGCGTGCCGCGAGTGCGCGCTGACCGATGTCTTTGCGGTAAAATGCGCCGTCAAAGTGGATTTCTTCGACCGCCGCATAGGCTTTTTGCAGCGCGGTTTCTAAATCTTTGCCGGTCGCCGTTACGCCGAGCACGCGCCCGCCGGACGTGACAAGCGTTCCGTCTTTCAGCGCCGTACCGGCGTGATATACGGTGACGTCGGGAAGCTCTTCCGCTTTGCCGAAGTCCATAACGCAGCCTTTTTGATAAGATTTCGGGTAACCGCCCGAAGCGACAATCACGCACGCCGCAGCTTCGTCGGAAAACTCAACAGAAAGTTCGGAAAGCGTTTCGTCGTGCACCGCCTGCATGACGGTGAGCAAATCGGTTTTGAGAAGCGGGAGCACAACCTGGGTTTCCGGGTCGCCGAAGCGGCAGTTGTATTCAATGACCTTGGGTCCTTTCGGCGTGAGCATCAAGCCGAAATACAAGCACCCTTTAAAGGTTCTGCCCTCGGCGTTCATCGCCCGCATCGTCGGCAGGAAAATGGTCTCCATACAGGTGTCGGCAATTTCTTTGGTGTAATAGGGGTTCGGCGCGACGGTACCCATGCCGCCGGTGTTCAAACCCTTGTCGCCGTCGAGCGCGCGTTTGTGGTCCATAGAAGAAACCATCGGCACCATCGCTTTGCCGTCGGTAAACGCCAAAACCGAAACCTCGGGACCGGTCAAAAATTCTTCGACGACCACGTGGTTGCCGCTTTCGCCGAACATTTTGTCTTCCATAATGGATTTGACGGCGTCTTCGGCCTCTTCGAGATTCTGCGCGATGATAACGCCCTTGCCGAGCGCCAAACCGTCGGCTTTAATGACCGTCGGGAATTCGTTTTTCTTTCGGATATACGCAATAACTTCCTTGGGGTCGGCAAACACAGCGTAGTCGGCCGTAGGAATGTTGTATTTCTGCATCAGGTTTTTGGAAAACACCTTGCTGCCTTCAATAATGGCGGCGTTTTTGTTCGGCCCGAAGCAGGGAATGCCTTTCGCTTCGAGCGCGTCCACACAGCCGAGCACCAGCGGGTCGTCCGGCGCGACAACGCAGAAGTCGATTTTGTTTTCCACGGCAAAATCGGTAATCGCCGGAATATCTTTCGCCCCGATGTCCACGCAAGTGGCGTCTTTTGCGATGCCGCCGTTGCCGGGGCAGGCAAAAATTTCGGTCACATTCGGGTTTTCCTTTAACTTTTTAATAATGGCGTGTTCGCGGCCGCCACCGCCGACAACCAGAATTTTCATGCTCTAAAAACCTTTCTTTGATAATATGCAAAAACGGGAAATACAGGTGTGCCGAAACGGTACACCTGTATTTTAAGACTTTTTAATGGTGGAACAGGCGAATGCCGGTGAACGCCATGACAAGACCGTGCTTGTTGCAGCAGTCAATGACAATGTCGTCACGAATCGAGCCGCCGGGCTGGACGATATAGGAAACGCCGCTGCGTCTTGCGCGCTCGATGTTGTCGTCGAACGGGAAGAACGCGTCCGAGCCGAGCGAAACGTCGTGGAACTGTGAAAGCCACGCCTGTTTTTCTTCTTTGGTCAGTACTTCGGGACGGGTTTTAAACGTGTTCTGCCAAACGTCGTCGCCGATGACGTCTTCGTATTCGTCCGAAATGTAAACGTCAATCGCGTTGTCGCGGTTCGGGCGGGAAATGCTGTCGATAAAGTCAAGACCGAGCACCTTCGGATGCTGGCGGAGATGCCAAATATCCGCTTTGTTGCCGGCAAGACGGGTGCAGTGGATTCTCGACTGCTGCCCTGCGCCGACGCCGATGGTCTGACCGTCTTTTGCGTAGCAGACGGAGTTCGACTGTGTATATTTGAGGGTAATCAGCGAAATAATCAAATCGCGCTTTGCGCTTTCGGGCAAATCTTTATTTTCGGTGACGATATTGTCAAGCGAGCTCGCGTCGATTTTCAGCTCGTTGCGCCCCTGCTCAAAGGTCACGCCGAACACGTCTTTGTGCTCGACGGGGGCGGGGACATAGTTTTCGTCAATCGCAACGATGTTGTAAGTGCCTTTGCGTTTCGATTTCAAAATTTCAAGCGCTTCGTCGGTGTAGCCGGGAGCAATGATGCCATCGGACACTTCGCGCTTAATCAGCTTTGCGGTGGGCACGTCGCAGACGTCGGAAAGCGCAATCCAGTCGCCGAACGAGGACATTCTGTCGGTGCCGCGCGCTCTCGCGTAAGCGCAAGCAAGCGGCGAAAGCTCTTCTAAATCATCGACCCAGTAGATTTTTTTCAGTGTGTCGGAAAGCGGAAGCCCGACCGCTGCGCCGGCGGGGCTGACGTGTTTAAAAGAAGCGGCTGCCGGTAAATGCAGCGCGGCTTTGAGTTCGCGCACCAGCTGCCAGCTGTTGAAAGCGTCCAAAAAGTTAATGTAACCGGGTTTGCCGTTTAATACGGTAACGGGCAAGTCGCGCCCGTCCTGCATGAAAATTTTTGCCGGCTTCTGATTGGGGTTACAGCCGTATTTCAGTTCCAGTTCCTTCATCTTTTACCCTCCGATTATTGATTTTTATTGACGATACGGTCGGTCGCCTGTTTGGTCTCTACATTGATATAGCGCACAAACAGCGAAACCTTGTTGTCTTCGTTTAAACTGTTCCAAAGCATATCGGTAAAGGCGTCAATGTCGTCTACCGTGGCGATTTTCTCCGGCTCGCCTTCAAAGGAGGGCAGGGGGTTGCCGTCGCCCATATAGGTGTGAATGAAATGCCCTTCGCCGCACAGCGGATTGTTGTAGCTGAAGGTGAAACGATGGACGCTGTCGGGGTTGCCGTCGGCGGATTTCAAAATCGACATCGCATAGTTGAAAGAATCGTCTTCCATATGCACAATGCCGGAAATGCGCGGGGTGTAGTTCGGCGCGTCGTCTTCATATTCGCGGGTGCGAAGTGATTGTTCAAAGGTTTCCTGCCGGTCCATGTGGTCATAAATCGTGTCGGTCTGGTCGCCGTTTGTGACAATCGTTTTGTTGCCGAGCACGCGCACCGGGGAATAAATAATCAGGTGCGGGTCGGAAAGTTTGGATTCGTCAAAGGCTTTGGTGCGAATGCCGTCCGCGGTTGCTTCAAATATGCGGTTGCGGGAATTTACGCTTCTGCCCATAATAAAATAGGCAATCACGGCGTTTTTGCCGTCGGGGGTTTTGCCGAGAATGATGCCGCGCCCGGGATAGGCGTTTTCACGAAGTAAAGTTGCAATGTCTAACGTTTTCATGATTTACACTTCCTCAATCCAGGTTTTTCCGTCTTTGACGGTGATTTTTCCGTCGCAGAAAAGTGCGGCGGCTTTCGGCAGCAGTTTCCATTCGCACTGCTCCATGACGCGCTTTTGCAAAATCTCCGGCGTGTCGGTGTTATAAACGGGAACGGCCTTTTGCAGAATGATCGGTCCGCCGTCGCAAACTTCCGTGACAAAATGCACGGTTGCGCCGGTGAGCTTCACGCCGCTTTTGAGCACCGCCTCGTGCACGTGCAGCCCGTAAAAGCCTTTCCCGCAAAACGAGGGAATCAGCGCCGGGTGCACATTCATCATTTTATTAGGGAACGCGCGCACAACCTGCTCGTCCAAAATGGTCATAAAGCCGGCGTAAATGACAAGGTCGGCTTTTTCTTCCTGCAGCGCTTCGACCATCGCGCGCGAATACGACGCAATATCCGGGTAAGCTTTGCGGTCCAATACGCGGGTGGGAATGTTGTTTTCTTTGGCGCGCGTTAAAGCATAGGCGTCCGGCTTGGAAGAAATGACGCAGGTGATTTTGCCGTTCGGGATTTCTCCACGTTTTTCGGCGTCAATGAGCGCCTGCAAATTGGTTCCGCCGCCGGAGACCAACACAACAATTTTTTTCAAATTACTCGCCCTTTTCTTGTAAGTTTGGGGATTAAATTTACGCGATGACAACGGCTTCGTCGCCCTCGGTGATTTCACCGATGATATAAGCGTCTTCGCCGTTCGCTTTAAGCACTTTTACCGCTTCGTCCGCAAGCGCGCTGTCCACAACAAGGCTCATGCCGACACCCATGTTGTAGGTGTTGAACATGTCGCGTTCGGGAATATCGCCGGCACGCTGCAAAACGGGGAAAATCGGCGGAATGCGAAGCGCAGCGGCGTCGATTTTTGCCGTAAAGCCTTTCGGAATGCTGCGCGGAATGTTTTCATAAAAGCCGCCGCCGGTGATGTGGGAAACCGCCTTGATCGGCATTTTTTCGGCAAGCGCCAAAACGGGCTTGACGTAAATGCGCGTCGGGGTTAAAAGGCATTCGCCGAGCGTCATGCCCAAATCCTCACAATAGATGTTCAATTCGCGGTTTTCAATGTCCAACACCTTGCGCACCAGCGAAAAACCGTTGGAGTGCACGCCCGAAGAGGGCAGGGCGATAATGGCGTCGCCTTTTTTGACGGTTTTGTTGTCAAAAATCTTTTCTTTGTCGACAATGCCGACGGTGAAGCCCGCAAGGTCATAGTCGTCGTCCGCCATCATGCCGGGGTGCTCGGCGGTTTCGCCGCCGATGAGCGCGGAGCCCGCCTGCACGCAGCCTTCGGCCACGCCGGAAACAATCGCGGCAATTTTTTCGGGATAATTCTTGCCGCAGGCAATGTAGTCTAAGAAGAACAGGGGCTTTGCGCCGCAGCAGATGACGTCGTTGACGCACATCGCGACACAGTCAATGCCGATGGTGTCGTGTTTGTCAAGCAGCATCGCGATTTTCAGCTTCGTGCCGACACCGTCCGTGCCACTGACGAGCACCGGCGCTTTCATACCCGCAAGGTCGGGCGCGAAAAGACCGCCGAAGCCGCCGATGTCTGAGACGCACCCGGGCGTGAGCGTTTTTGCGATATGCTGTTTCATCAATTCAACGGATTTATAGCCTGCGGTAATGTCGACGCCGGCCGCCTTGTAGCTTTCAGAAAAACTGCTTTCCATTATTGCTTGCCTCCTGCCTTCTTTTGGCTGATTTTGGTTTCAAATTTCGATTTTGCATTGGCCTTGGGCGGCTCGACGGGATAATTGCCGTCAAAACATGCCGCGCAGAAATCCAACGGACAGCCGTCCGCCAAGTGGAGCACGCTTTCCACGCTTAAATAGCCTAAGGAATCCGCGCCGATGATTTGGCAGATTTCGTCAATCGAGTGGTTATTTGCAATCAAATTTTCGGGGGAGTCGATGTCGGTGCCGAAATAGCAGGCGTGCCGGAACGGCGGCGCCGTTACGCGCACGTGCACTTCGGTAGCGCCCGCTTGACGCAGTTGTTTGACGATTCTCGCGCTTGTCGTGCCGCGTACAATCGAGTCGTCAATCATAATCACGCGTTTGCCCTTTACCGTCGAGGGGATGACATTCAGCTTAATACGGACATCGCTTTCGCGCTGCGCCTGCGTCGGCTGAATGAACGAACGCCCGATATATTTGTTTTTGATAAAGCCGAGCCCGTAAGGAATTCCGGATTCGGCGGCGTAACCCATCGCCGCGTCAATGCCGGAGTCCGGCACGCCGATGACGACGTCTGCGTCCACGGGGTGCTGCTGCGCTAAAAATGCGCCGGCTTTCTGCCGCGCCAAATGTACCGAGCAGCCCTCAATTTCCGAGTCGGGACGGGCGAAATAGATATACTCAAATACGCAAAGCGCCTTTTTGCCGTCGGTGCAGTGCCCCTCAATAGAGCGCATCCCGTATTTGTCCACCACGACAATCTCGCCGGGCTTTACGTCGCGGACATATTTTGCGCCCAAAGTGTTGAGCGCGCAGGTCTCCGACGCGAACAAAATCTGGCCGTCTTTTTCGCCGATGCAAAGCGGGCGGAAGCCCAGCGGGTCGCGCGCCGCAATCAGCTTTGTCGGGGACATGATAATCAGCGAATAGGCGCCTTTGAGATGATACATCGCGGAAAAGACCGCCGCTTCAATCGACGGTGCGGAAATCCGCTCTTTGGTGATGATATAGGAAATGACTTCGGTGTCGCTGGTCGTGTGAAAAATCGAGCCGTTCATTTCCAGTTCCCGGCGCAGCTCGGCGGCGTTGGTCAAGTTGCCGTTGTGCGCAAGCGCCATGCTGCCTTTGATGTGGTTGACCACCATCGGCTGCGCGTTTTGGGGCGCGTTGCTGCCGGTGGTGCCGTAACGAACGTGACCGACGGCCATCTGCCCTTGACCCAGCGTTTCGAGCGTGTCTTTTTTAAACACGTCGTTGACAAGCCCCGGGCTTTTGTGGCAATGAATCACGCCGTCGTCGTTGACGGCGATGCCGCAGCTTTCCTGCCCGCGGTGCTGGAGCGCGAACAGCGCGTAATAGGCGCTGGAGGCAACGTCAGTGGTTTTGTCACTGTAAATGCCGAATACGCCGCATTCTTCATGAATACTGTCGAACATAGTGTCCCTCTTTGTTTCAGAATAAAAAGCGCTTTTTACGCAAGACCCAAACGCTTAAATACCTCGTTGTAAGCTTCTTCCACGTTGCCGAGGTCTCTTCTGAAACGGTCTTTGTCGAGTTTTTCGTTGGTGTTGACATCCCACAAACGGCAGGTATCGGGCGAAATTTCGTCCGCAAGAATAATCGTGCCGTCCGAAGTCTTACCGAATTCGATTTTGAAGTCGATGAGCTTCATCCCGGCGTTCAGGAAATAGCCTTTCAAGAATTCGTTGACCTTGCGGGTGTATTTTTTGATGGTGTCGATATCTTCCTGGGTTGCAAGACCGAGCGCCAGCGCGTAGTCGTCGTTAATAAACGGGTCGCCGAGCTCGTCGTTTTTATAGCTGAATTCCAAAATCGGGCAGAGAAGTTCGGTGCCTTCCGGAACGCCCATGCGCTTCGAGAAGCTGCCGGCGGCAACATTGCGCACAATGACTTCCAGCGGAACAATCTTAACTTTCTTCACAAGCGTTTCACGGTCGGAAAGTTCTTTAACAAGGTGGGTCGGAACGCCCGCTTCTTCGAGCTTTGCGAACACGTGGTTGGTCATGCGGTTGTTGACAACGCCTTTGCCCATAATCGTGCCTTTTTTCTCACCGTTAAATGCGGTGGCGTCGTCTTTGTAATCTACAATCAAAAGTTCCGGGTCGTCGGTTTTAAAAACTTTCTTTGCCTTGCCTTCATACAGTTGTTCGAGTTTTTCCATGGTTTTAATCTCCTTTTTCTTGTTGTATTTTAAGTCGCTTTTTACTTAGTCACGAAACTGCGCACAGATTTTTTCATCTTTGCGCCGCACTTCGTCCGCCATTTCTTGCCGCATGGCGACAAGCTTTTTGTCCAGTTCTTCGTCGGAAAGCGCGAGCATCTGCGCCGCGAGAATGGCTGCGTTTTTCGAGCCGTTGACCGCGACGGTCGCCACGGGAATGCCGGAGGGCATCTGCACGGTGGCAAGCAACGCGTCCAACCCCTCAAATGAGGATTTGCCCGGTACGCCGATAATCGGCAAGGTGGTGTTGGCGGCGAGGACACCGCCTAAGTGCGCCGCCATACCGGCAATCGAAATGAGCACGCCGAAGCCGTTTTCTTTCGCGCTCTTTGCAAAGGCACACGCTTCGTCGGGCGTGCGGTGCGCCGACATGACATGCACTTCAAACGGAATATCGAGCGCCTTTAACTGCGCCGCGGCTTTTTCGGCAATCGGTAAATCGCTGTCAGAGCCCATAATGATTGCAACTTTTTTCATAAAAAGACACCTCACACAAATTTCAAAAATAAAAACACAAAACGGCGTAGGTTACACTACGCCGTTGTTACAGGACAGTATATTTTTTTCGTGACCGGCCGCTTGGATACCGCCGATTTGCAGACTGCGCCGCTGGGTGACCGGAAAGCGGCCCGAAACAAGGCCAAACAGTTTCTGAAAAACCGACACAGCGCATACCTCCAAAATAAAATCACAATATAATTTTACTTTTTTTGACAAAGAAAATCAAGAGGAAACGCGGTGAAATCCGAAGATTGGAGGGTTTGACAACTTCCCGTGGTTTTCAAAGCCGCCTTTGTGAATTTTGACAAGGGGTTTACTGTGCGTTTTCCACAGCTTTTTCCGGGGCTTCTTCGGCAGGTGCTTTTCCCGCCGCGACCGCTTCTTTTTCTTCCGTCTTTGCGGGTTCTTCCGCCGCTTTCGGCTCGGAATTCTTTTCAGGGCCCGCGTCCTCGGCTGTGGGCGCTGCCGCTTTCGGCTCCAGTGTCTCCAAGCGCGCTTCAAGCCACTGCAAAATATCGGCGGTAACCTCGTCGCGGTTCAATTCGTTTAAAAGTTCGTGCCGCGCTTCGGGGTACAGCTTCAAAAGTGTGTTGGTGTGACCGGTTTTGCGCAGCGTTTTGTAAACCTCCGTCACACCCTTGCCGTATTCGCCGACCGGGTCTTTGTCGCCGGAAATCATCAGAATTTGCAAATCCGTCGGTACGGTGTTGTACCAAACTTTGCCGGAGATTTCCTTCAGCAGAGAAAACAGCGTTTTAAAGCCGTTGACGGTAAACACAAAGCCGCAGTTTTTGTCGTCAATATATTTCTGGACTTCCTTTTCGTCGCGGGAAAGCCAGTCGAATTTGGTGTTTTTCGCCGTCTTTTTGTTATAGCTGCCGAACGCCATGGAATCGAGGAATGTGGAGCGATATAACATTCCGTCGGTTTTGGTTAAGTAGTTGGCGAGCAAAATCCCGATGTCCACCGCCGGGTTCGGACCGCTTGTCCCGCAATAAATGACGCCGTCAAGCAGATGGCCGTATTTTGCGGTGTATTTGCGCGCCAAAAACGAGCCCATGCTGTGCCCGAACAGAAAAACCGGCACGTTCGGATATTCCTGCCGCGCAATGTCGGTCAACTGTTTCATATCTTCCACAAGGCTGTTGGCGCCGTCGTCGCCGAAAAAGCCGAGTTCGTTTTCATTGGCGACGGAAGAGCCGTGGCCTAAATGGTCGTTGATATAAACCGCAAACCCCTTTTTGCAAAGTTCCATAGCAAACCGCGCATAGCGGTTGGAATACTCAGCCATGCCGTGGGCGATTTGCACGATGCCGCGGACGGCGCCGAAATCGGCGGGTGCGGCACTTTGGGCGAAAATATCACAAAGCCCGGAAGCGGACTTAAAGGTAAATTCGTTGGTCAAAAACTCCATAAACTTATCCCCTAACAGTAGATAGTTTTATCAGTATAGCACAAAACGGAAGAAAATGGAACGCAGCGGAGCAATCTTTGTGCCAAAATCTAAAATATCAAATCCATATTTATGCAACTTGCATAATTTCAAAATCGAAAAAAGAAGCCAAAATTTTTTGAAAAAAGCCTTGCGGAAACCGGATTTCTGTGCTATGATACATACCGTCGGTTATACGGGGGTATAGCTCAGCTGGGAGCGCATGCCGACAGGTAAACTACCCCGAAACGCGTTTGACAATTGAATATAAAAAGCATGCCGAAATGCAATAAAATCAACGGTGTGCGAAGATATGGGGGCGTAGCTCAGCTGGGAGCGCAAGCCGACAGGTAAACTACCCCGAAACGCATTGAACAATTGAATATAAAAAGCATGCCGAAACACAACAAAATCAACGGTATGCAAAGATATGGGGGCGTAGCTCAGCTGGGAGAGCGCCACACTGGCAGTGTGGAGGTCATCGGTTCGATCCCGACCGTCTCCACCATATAAAAAAAGACTGCGAATAAAAACGCAGTCTTTTTTTGCTGACTTTCATTCTCGTAAAATTAAATATCTATAGAATCAGGCAGATAGAAATTAAAAAATCTATCTGTCTTTTTTCGTATATATACATAGCCAATCGTTTGAAAAATAACGATTGGCTTTTTTCATTTTGTATATTTTAAAACCAAAGGAGATGCAAGACGATGAACAACTTTGAATCAGAAAGAAGCTTCACCGAGCATATGAAAAGGTGTTATCCGCCCGGTACGAGATTAGTGCTTTTAAGTATGGATGATCCCTATGCCCCGGTACCGAGCGGAACAAAAGGCACAGTTGTCCATGTAGACGATGCCGCGCAAATCCATATGAAATGGGATAACGGCAGAACCCTTGCCCTTGTCCACGGCGAGGACAGCTTCCGCAAACTCACCGATGAGGAACTTGCGGAAAAACAAAACAATGAAATGGACGAGGTTGAAAACAACTCTCCCGTTATGGGAATGTGAGGTGAATTGAAAAATATAAATGAAGGCAGTCGGATTTGCTATGGCAATCCGATTTTTTGATATGTTCGCAGGCATCGGCGGTTTCCGTTCGGGGCTTGAAGCTATAGGCGGTTATAAATGTATCGGTCACTGCGAAATCGACAAATATGCAAATCAAGCGTACAACGCTATCTACGAACCAAAAGGAGAGATATTTTTTGAAGACGCAAGAACAATCAACCCGAAAGACTTGCCTTATATCGACCTTATTTGCGCGGGTTTTCCCTGTCAGAGCTTTTCAATCGCAGGACTGCGAAAAGGATTTGATGATGACGCAAGAGGAACTCTCTTTTTTGAGATTGCCCGAATTGCCGCTGTTAAAAGACCATCATTTCTGCTCCTTGAAAATGTTCCCGGCGTGCTTAGCCATGACAAAGGCAGGACTTTTGCGACAATCCTCAATACGCTGGATGAATTGGGGTACGATGTCGCATGGCAAGTGCTTAACAGCAAGAATTTCGGAGTCCCCCAATCCCGAAAGAGAGTGTATATTATCGGATATCTTAGAAACAGATGTGCCGGAGAGATATTATCTTTCACAGAAGCAAATGGAACGTCTGTTATTCAAGTCATCCCCGGAACACAGGGTGAGCGTGTGTACTCAGACAGCGGAGTCGGCATCACCTTAACAAGCGGTGCAGGTGGGTTTGCAGGAAATACGGGTCTCTACAATATTGGAATACCCGTTAAAGTGAAAACAAAAACGGGATATCAGATAGCACATCCCGGTGACAGCATCGACCTTGCATATCCAAGCCTTAATTCAAGGCGTGGCAGAGTCGGTGAAAATATCGCGCATACCGTTACTCCCGGAAATACACAGGGGTATTTTTTTATAGATATGAACGAGGATGCAAAACTGACGGATATAGCCCGCTGTATTACTACAAGGCAAGATTCGGGAATCAGCAAGCACAAGGGCGAGCATTCCGGCGTCTTTATAGAATCCGAACCGAGAGCTGTTCTGATTCCCGAAAAAGAAACCGTCCGTCAACAAGGCAGACGCATCAAAGAACCGAATGAGCCTATGTTTACGCTCACCGTTCAGGACCGACATGGCGTTGTCCGTTACGGCAGAGTGCGTAAGCTTACGCCGAAAGAATGCTGGCGTTTGCAGGGCTTCACCGATGAACAATTTAACAAGGCTCGGGCTACGGGTCTGAAAGACGGTAGACTTTATAAAATGGCGGGTAACGCAGTGAGTGTTCCCGTCATTTCTGCGTTAGGGCAGAAAATTAAAGAAATGTATTATAAACAGGAGAAAAGATAATGCCGAATCATGTAGAAAATATCATTACCTTTAAAGGTGATAAAAAGAAAATCCTTGAAATGCTTGAAGCAATAAAAAGCAATGATTACGGTTTGGGCACGGTCGATTTTAACAAGATCATCCCTATGCCTGAAAGCTTGAATATTGAAGCAGGCAGCAGAACGGACAGAGGTTTAAATCTGTATAAAGAATTTATCGGTGAATGTCTCTTTAACAGAAAAGAAACCGATGTTTTGAAATTTTCGGCAAAAACTCTTGCCGAATCTGAAAAAGTATTTTTAAGCAAACGAAAGGATATAGATTCTGCCGAATGGGAACTCGGGAAAACCGCTTGGAATAACATTCAGAACTACGGTGCTCCCACTTGGTACGAATGGAGTATCAATAATTGGGGTACGAAATGGAATGCCTACGGTTATGATGAAAATGCAGATTACAGTGGAAATGAGAATCTGTGGTTTCAAACTGCATGGTCAGCACCGCATCCCATATTGCAAAAGCTGTCCGAAATGTATCCTGATATAATTTTCGAGCACGACTGGGCGGATGAAGATTTGGGTGCAAACTGTGGACGGAAAATTTACAGAAACGGCGAATGCACTGAGGAATATTATCCTGAAAGTCAAAATGAAGCCATTGAATTTGCCTGTCGTATCTGGGACTACGATCCCGCCGAGCTTGACTTAATGCTGAATAAAGCGGAAAACGGATATATCAATATTGAAAATGATGAATATAATTTGATTTCGCTTTTCGGCAAGTCTGCTCTGTTCACAAATGAAAGGCTAACCGATGCGGATATTCCCAAAGGACTGTATTGCTATCATTTGCGCTATAGCGATGATGGATGCAGTTTCGCAACTATCGAGCCAAAAGTCAAAGTCAATCACGGCGGCAGTGTTATCACCGATGAACCGATTGATTTCGGCGAACAGGGATATATAGCTTTTACTGTAGATACAGAACCGAATTTTATGAGCGAAAATATGACTTTCGGCGAATATATGCGTGGAGAGTTTGATCAGAGCGAAAATGAATCTCAGCAGAACGGAGGTATGCAGTTATGAGCGTAAAGAAAATCAATGCGGAAGATTTTCGCAGAATGAAAGACTGTGAGGGCTTGATTTTGCAAGGCTGCGGCGGCAGTCTTGATGAATGGGTAGACGGCATTAATGATATGCTTACGGAATCAGGAATATTGCTTGACGGGACAAAATTCAAGACTGAAAACTGCTGTGCCTTTGAAAACGAAGGTCTCACTAATCTTATGTTCCTGTTTTCCGAGGAGGTTAAACTCGATAGGGGCAAGCTCGCTATGTGGCGGTTGCAGACACACGAAAAATTCGGCGGTAAATGGCTGTCCGATTATGTGGATAACAGGCTTGGCGGCTTTATTTCTGAAGAAACGGCAGAAAAGAAAAAGCCTGACTGCAAGCTGATCGGTGAGGACGGTAACATCTTCAATCTTATTGGGATTGCATCCCGAACATTACGCCAAAACGGTATGGCGGAGCAGGCTGTGGAAATGCGTGACCGTATCAGTGCTTCCGGCAGTTATGACGAAGCTCTCTGCATCATCGGTGACTATGTAAACATTACAGGCGAAGATGATTACAATGAGGATATGGATGATAGTATGGAATTCGGAGGGATGTAATTGGAAACAGCAATGTTAATTATCGGTTTGCTGATCGGAAGCTGCATCTCAACCGCACTTCTTTGTTGTGTGCAGATAAATCGAATCAATTACTATGAGCAAACCATTCAAGGCCTTTTGGAAAAACTGAATAAGGAATAGAAATTTATCGGCGGTATCAATTGTTGTCTAAGACAGAATTGGTACCGCTTTTTTGTTTTGACGACAATTGATACCTCGCACTGAAAGTGAGGTGATCAATATAAGAACTCCTGTATCAAGGGTTGGCAATAAAACTGCCATCCTGCATATTTTATATGCACTGTTTCCAATCCAATACGGTCGGTTTATTGATGTGTTCGGCGGTTCGGGCAGTGTGCTGCTCGGTAATCCCGAAATCTGCCCGTTTGAAGTGTATAACGACTTTGACAGAAATCTTGCCAATCTGTTCCGTTGTATGAAAGAACGAACAATGGCTGTAATCCGTGAACTCGGATTTTGCCATCTGAATTCCCGTGAAGATTTTATTGCTATACGCCGTTTCTTTGAAAATGAACAGTTTGATGATAAGTATCTATCAGAGGAATTACGGCTGACGCAAATTTTGTTTCCACCACCTGAGGCAGAAGAACTTACGGAAACTCGCAAAAGAATTACAGCGGATTATGATGTCCGCAGAGCTGCAATGTTCTTAAAACTCCTGCGCTTTAGTTATTCGAGCAGCGGAAAATCCTACGCTTCACAGCCTTTTGATATACGAAAACTGTTCGGCCTGATTTCACAGTTGCAAGAGCGTATGGCAAATGTAGTAGTGGAAAATCAGGATTTTGAAACGCTGATTAAGCATTACGACCGCCCCGATGCGTTCTTCTATCTTGATCCGCCGTATTTTTCCACAGAGGATATGTACGAGGTAGGCTTTGGATGGGACGACCATGTAAGACTTCGGGATACGCTGAAAAATATTAAGGGCAAATTTTTGCTGTCCTACAACGACTGCGATGAAATTCGTGAACTGTACAACGGATTTTCAATGTTTGATTTTTCACGTACTCATTCTATGGCACAGCGGTATGAAGCAGGTAAAGAATTCAAGGAACTGCTTATAGGCAATTACGATTTATATGAACGGGAAAAAATGAAACCGAAACAGTTAACATTCTTTGGAATAGAGAATGGCAACGAAAATTTTGATTATGAAAAAATTCTGAAGGAGTGTATTATTCAATGCAAAATACAAAAATGAACACAGGCGAATATGTTTTATTCTCCATACCTGTTGAAATGCTTGAAGAAGCGGGTATCGGCGAAGAAAGCGTTGTTCAAATGAGTGCAGGAAACGGTAAAATCATTATTAACACTGTAACAGATACAGAAGATTTTATCTGCGACAGCGACTGCGAACACTGTCCCCTTAGTGAAACAGACTGTGAGGAGAACTGTGAAAGCTGTCCCTGTTATGACAGTTGCGATGAAAGAGAGGTGTTCTGAATGGTGCAAATGCTTCGTATTCTCGGCAAAAGAGGAAGGATTACGATTCCTTGTGAAATCAGGCAGCGTGTCGGATTTAAGTGTAACGATGTATTGTCATTCACCGAAACAGCAGATGGAAGGTCGGTTGTTGTAAGGCGGGAGAAAATCTGTGATAACTGCAAAGGAGCGCAGCCTGTTGTCAGAAATGACGAGGTTACGCTCTTTGATTTTCTGAATAATCTCTCGCCCGAACAGCAAAGAGCTGCTTTGGTGCATTTGTCAGTCCGCTGGGCTGAAAATCAAAAAGACAGGTTGAAGGGTGAGTTGAATGTCTGAGCATAAATCTCTGTATATTTATTCGCTTTCCGAAGCTGTCCGCAACAATGAAAAAGATTTGTGGCGTGAGAGTTATAAGGAAAACTGCGATTGTGCAAGAGCGATTGAAAAAGCAATAGCTGAGAATTACCGTAATAATTTCTTAAATGACTGTGCACAGCCGATCATCGAAAAATACGGCTTTAACCGCGTGAATTGGGTGCTTGCCAATACCGTTTTGCAGAATAAAGAGGACGGCAGATTTTCCGAAGACAACAAGCGTTGGGCAAGAGCTTTTCATATTCCCCGTGAAGATGTCAATTGGAATTTTAGCGTTGAATCTCATCCCGGACTTACCAATCTGTTCATCGGTCAGGCAAGAAATGCTTGGCAGGGACTTGGTCTTTTTGACCGTACACACTGTATTTCGGAAAAGGACAGCGAAACGGATTACACAAATAAGGTTTTAATTCTTGATCCGTCCGTTCTGAAAGATGATTACAAAACACCCGATGACCAGCTGTTTCTTGCAAAAGGCGGTTTTGGCTGTCATCCAAATTCCCGTGGCAGAAAGGTTTTTGGTCAGTTTTTGAAAGACGGCGAAGAAACGCATTTTTACCGTGAAGATTTTATCGGCGTAATTGATGAAAAGCATTTGCCCAATTGGGCTGCCGAAAAACTTAACGCAGATAAAAAATTAACGGTTGTTATGGTTGAACCGCATAAAGCACCGTATGTAACTGAAATTGAGGATGAGCTTTCTGCTCTGCAAAGGGCTGTCGGCGGATATATTGAGGTCGTTGGAAACGGTGACGGAACGCTCATCGTCTGCAATGAAGAAGGAAAACTCAAAGGCTTAGAGGGCAACCGCAGAATCCATGACGGTGCAAGCATTATTGCAGGCACATTTTTCGTTGTAGGTGAAGACGGCGAGAACTTTCGCTCTCTTACAGACAGCGAAACGGTTAAATATATGGAAAGGTTCGCAGAACCTGAAGATATCAGTCAGGATGAGGTGGAATCCGATATGGGTATCACCTTTTATTCAATGTAAAAGATAAGGAGAAAAGTATTATGGCAAAGAAAAAAGAACAAAAACAGTCTGTTCCAAGCATCACGGCAAGAATCGACCGCCTTGCACAGCAGGACGATTCAAGCGTAAAAGCCTATGCCTCGGTCAATATCGGCGGTGCGTTTGCTATTCACGGCATTAAAGTGATTGATTCCGTAAAAGGAACATTTATCTCCATGCCGTCAAACAGCTATAAAAAAGACGGGAAAATGCAGTACAGCGATATCTGCCATCCGATTACAGCCGAGGCTCGTAATGAGCTGATTGATAAAGTTATTGAGGCGTATGAAGCAAAGCTCAGTGAAGAACAGGATATAGACAATTTATCCGAGGATGAAACGCCTGATATTCAGCCGAGTATGTAAAAAATATAATCCTATACAGCGCATCGCTGAAAAGCGGTGCGCTTTTCCATTTTAGGAGGTAATAACTTTATGAAAACAAATATTTTCAAACGCTGCACATCGCTTGCGCTTGCGTTAATTATATGTATTTCCGCATTTGCGGGGCTTGGTACAACAGCTTTTGCAGCCACAAAAGAAGATGTATATATAATTAATATTCCAAGAGCGAACGATCCTGTTCAAAGCGGATGGGGACATCCTGCACTCCAATTTATGAACGGTTGGGGAGCATCTGAAGTCAATTTTAATACAGTTAAGGCAATGAATGCTTATGAAGGAGATTGCTGTTACTGTATTGAACCAGGTGTTTCACTCTACACAGGCGATACATTGTCAAAAAAAGCTGAAGATTTTTGGGATAATTATCCCGATAAATATAATAATACGATTTCGCCAGATATGATTAAAATCTTTATCGGCAGAATTATGCAATATGGTTATACGGGCAAAACAAGTCTTAACTGGAAAACAAACGATAAAAAAGGTGCTGATGAACTTGCACATTATATGGCAACACAACTCCTTATATGGGAAACAGTTGTCGGAGAGCGGGATGAAGATTTCAATAAAATCAACGCACAGGACTACGACAAAGACAATATAAAACAGCAAATAAAGACCAACAATCCGCTGCGTTCGGAAATTTTTGCATACTATAACGCAATTGAGACGAAAGTTAAAAGTCATACTGTTGCACCCAGTTTCACCTCTAAATCAAAAATGAAAGCACAAACGATAGAACTTGAGTGGAACGGGAATGCATATACGGCAACACTTTCGGATGCAAACAATGTTCTTTCAAGCTATGATTTTTCAGGTTCGGGACTGACATTTTCAAAAAACGGTAACGAACTGACAATTACTGCAAAAGAAGCACCTGATAATGATATTACGGTCACTGCGTCAAAAGGTGCAAAACGAAAAGGTGTTGTCACCTGGACAGATGAAATAATCGGTCCTCAGACCGGACAGCGTCAGGATATTGTAACCTATGGTGAAGCTGTAAATGATCCCGTAACTGCATTTTTGAAGGTTAAGGTCAGCACGGGAAACTGTGAAATACTCAAAACATCCGAGGACGGCGAAGTTGAGGGCATCAAGTTCACCCTTACAGGCAACGGACTGACTTACGCAGGTGTGACTGACAGCAAGGGCGTATTCCTTAAATCCAACATTCCTGCCGGAACTTACACGGTCACTGAGGAATCCATTGACAAGTATGTACCGCAGAAATCACAGACGGTCACAGTCAGAGGCGGAGAAACCGCTACCGTGAACTTTGATAATATCCTCAAGAAATTCAGAGTTAAGGTAGTAAAGACCGATATCGAGAAAGGCGAAGCGCAGGGCGATGCATCGCTTGCCGGAGCCAAATACGGACTCTTTAAAGGCGATGAACTCATTGACACCTATGTCACTGACTCAAACGCATCGTTCACCACAGATTACTATGTCTGCGACACGGACTGGACGCTGAAGGAACTCGAATCAAGCGAGGGCTATCTCGTAAATTCAACTGTATACAAGGTAGGAGCTGACCCCAAGTTATACACCGTTGAATTTAATACAACAGAAAACAATGTGACCGAGGAAGTTATCAAAGGTAACATTGCCATCATCAAGCACACAGATGAAGGATCGACGCAGATCGAAACACCCGAAAAAGACGCTGAATTCCAGATCTATCTCAAATCTGCAGGCTCGTTTGTGAACGCAGATGAGGACGAAAGAGATACCATCGTCTGCGATGCGGACGGTTTCGCAAGTTCAAAACTTCTGCCCTACGGCGTATATACCGTTCACCAGACAAAAGGCTGGGACGGCAGAGAAATGATTGCAGACTTTGATGTGTTCATCAATGAGGACGGCAAGACATACAAGTTTCTTATCAACAACTCGAATTTTGAAAGTTATGTAAAGGTAGTCAAACTCGACGCTGAAACAGGCAAACAGATACCCTATACAGGGGCAGGCTTTGAGATCTATGACAGCGAGGGTCACCGCATTTCAATGCAGTTCACCTATCCCGAAGTCACGGAGATCCACACATTCTACACTAACAGCGAGGGATATTTAATTACACCCGAAACGCTGCCTTACGGTGAATATACGCTTGTGGAAGTTCAGGCGCCATACGGATATGTGCTTGAATCAACGCCTGTTCCATTTAGCATAACGCAAGATAACTCATCAACGGACACAGGCGTGACCGTAGTCAAAGTCAGTGCCAAGGATATGCCGCAGAAAGGCATTATCGAGATCGGCAAAACAGGCGAAGTATTCGCATCCGTTGGTATGCTCGGCGGCGGTTATGTTGACAAAGACGGAAACGAAATTGAAATTCCGATAACCTACTCACCGATCTATGAAACACAGGGACTGCCCGGAACTGTCTTTCAGATCTATGCTGCCGAGGATATTGTAACAGGTGACGGAACGGTCAGAGCCTATCAGGGTGAACTTGTTGACGAGATCACCACTGACGAGAATGGTAAAGCGGTTTCAAAAGAACTGTATCTCGGCAAATACACCGTGGTTGAAAAGACTGCATCAGACGGTTTCTACAACGCAAATGAACAGCACGATGTTGAACTGACTTATGCCGGTCAAAATGTCAGCATTACTTCAACAGAGTTGTCACTCTATAACGAAAGACAGCGTGTAACCGTTTCCCTTGCGAAAGAACTCGAACAAAATGAGCCCTTTGGAATCGGAATGAATGACGAGATCAAAAATGTTCAGTTCGGCATTTTTTCCGATGAGGACATCACGGCAGCGGACGGCTCCGTTATCCCGAAAGACGCTTTGATTGCCTATGCAAACTGCGATGAGAACGGAAATATCACCTTTAAATGCGATCTGCCCATAGGATTTAAGTGGTATGTCAAAGAGATTGCCACAGATGAGCATTATGTACTGTCCGATGAAAAGTATGCGTTCAACACCGAATACCAAGGACAGGAAGTGCAGACCATCGAGATCACCGTTAATGACGGAGAGCCGATAGAAAACGAACTGATCTACGGCACGGTCAAAGGCTTAAAGACAGACAGAGAAACCGGCAAGACTATCGAGGGCGCTTTGTTTGGTCTGTTTAATCCCGATGAAACCGAGTTTACGGAAGAAACCGCCATCCTTACCGCCGAATCGGACAAGGACGGTATCTTCATCTTTGAGAATGTACCATTCGGCGAGTGGATCATCAAAGAACTTCAGCCGGCTGAAAACTATCTGCCGAATGATGAGATCTATACGGTTACGGTCGCCGCTGACGAACAGGTAATCGAGATCAACGCAGTCAACGACCAAATCCCCGAGCTGAAAACCACCGCAACGATAAACGGTGAGAAAGAGGTCGAGGTCAAAGATGAGATCACCATTGGGGATGTCGTGGAATACAAGCACCTTGTGCCGGGCAAAGAATATACCATCAAGGGTGTGTTGATGGATAAGGCGACCAACGAACCGTTCAAAGTTGACGGAAAAGAAATAACCTCAGAGGTTACCTTTACGCCCGAAGAACCGAACGGTGAGGTTACGGTTTCCTTTACATTTGACGCAAGCGGTATCACACAGACCACGGAACTTGTTGTATTTGAAACGCTGTATCGTGACGGTGTAGAGCTCGCAACGCACGCTGATATTGAGGACGAAGGTCAAACCGTAACGGTTATCTTGCCTGCTCCGCCTGTTCCACAGACGGGTGATGAAAGCAATCTCGGATTTTGGATCGGTCTCGGTGCAATAGCGCTGGGAGGTCTTATTTCCGTTGCTGTTATCTATTTCAAAAAGAAAAAGGGTGAAGATAACGAATGATGAAAAAAGTGTATATCTGCGCCCCTCTCGGTGGTGATGTCACTAAGAATCTGCAAAAGGTCAAAGAATATACACGATATGCGTTGATGTGCGGTACGGCTCCGGTCGTACCGCATTTCTATGCCCTCTGTCTGAATGATCGTAATCCTAAAGAGCGTGAAATCGGTATGACGGCCGGGCGGTCGCTTTTATGGTTCTGCGATGAAATGTGGATATTCGGAGATGAAGAAACCGAGGGAATGAAGTCTGAAATACAGTTTTGTAAAAACTTAAACATTCGTACCCGCAAGATTAAAAACAGTGAAATCAGAAAAAAGATCGGAGGAAATATTCTATGAAAAAGAAGAAAGCATTAAGTATTCTGCTCTGCGTGCTGGTATTCACAGTGATTACAGCCTGTTTTTCGGTAACAGTGTTTGCCGCAGGCGATGTGGCAGGGGCAATAGAAAATACATGGAAATCCGCACAATTACAGATAAAAACGGTTGTAAATAATGTCGTTTTTCCCGTAGTAGATATGATTTTGGCAATCTTGTTTTTCGTTAAATTGGGAACGGCATATTTCGATTACAGAAAACACGGGCAGTTTGAATTTGCGGCGCCTGCAATCCTTTTTGCCTGCCTTATCTTTACCCTTACAGCGCCGCTGTATATCTGGACAATTCTCTAACTAATTAAGCATAGTCGTTCTTTAAAATCCGAACGGCTTAACGGAGGTGAATTGATTGTTTGATTGGTTAGGCGACATTATTTCCGGTTTAGGAGATGCAATAGGCAGTGTGTTTGACACGCTCGGACAGCAGATATCCAATGTGATTTGGAACACGATGCTGCAGTGGTTTTATGAAACCATTTACGGTGCAGTTGCCGACTTTTTTACAATAATGGGCAATATGGGCGCGGATATTTTTGAACTTGATTGGGTGAAGGCAACAATAAAGTTATTTATACTGTTCGGCTGGTCGCTTTTTGTTGTAGGCGTGGTAGTTGCCGTATTCGATGTGGCGATTGAATATCAGTACGGCAGTACAAATATCAAAACAACGGCAATCAATATTTTAAAAGGCTTTTTTGCCTGTTCGCTTATAGGGATTGTACCTGTAGAACTGTACAAATTCTGCATCAGTCTGCAAAATACCTTTTTACATGATTTATCCCGTATTTTTGCCGGGACACAATCACTCAGTCTCGCGGAGCAAAGTATGAGCGTCTTGAAAGGCAGCTTCGCAATAACGGCAAATATGCGCTTTAATCTGTTTAATTTGCTTGCTCTTATTGCTTTTGCTTATTGCGTAATCAAGATTTTTTTTGCAAATGTCAAGAGAGGCGGCATATTGCTGATCCAAATGGCAGTAGGCAGTTTATATATGTTCTCAGTTCCGAGAGGATATGCGGACGGATTCAATCAATGGATGAAACAAGTAGCGGCAATCTGCTTAACTGCATTTATGCAGACCACGCTTTTATATTTAGGACTCTTAACTTTCCCCGGCAATATGCTTTTAGGGTTAGGAATTATGCTTGCGGCAAATGAAGTACCGAGAATTGCACAGCAGTTCGGTCTTGATTCAAGTGTAAAGGTTAATATGATGAGCGTTGTCCACGCAACGACTACAGCGGTCAATCTTACCCGTTCGGTTGCAAGAGCAACGGGTAAATAACGGAGGTGTATCATAATGACACAATATTTATATCCCCAAAATCTGAAAGCCACAGCAAATCTGTGGCTTTGGAGTCTGAAAGATTTTTGTATTTTAGGAATTGCCGCATCGTTGTCCGTAGTGATATTGGTACAGCTGAGAATCATTGTCCCTGCTGCCGTGACTTTATGCTACGGATTTTTAACTATCCGTATGGATGACACAACGGTACTTGATTTTATCAGATATGCTGTGCGGTACTTTATATCTACTCAGCAAGAGTTTTACTGGAGGTAATCTGCTTTGATTATAAAAGAAAAACAACAGAAAAAGAAAAAAGGACGCTCGGTGCAGGATTTAATCGGCGTTAAAACATTTACGAAATACGGACTCGCCACAAACAAGGGGGAGCTTTTATTTTATCTCGTAGCTCCCACAAATATCTCAGTATTGTCCCACGCGAATATTGAAATCAAAATCCGCCATCTGATGATGGTGCTATCCTCCGTTCCCGATATTGAAATCACCTGTACCGATTCAAGCGAATGCTTTGATGATAACAAATCATATTTACGGGAGAGATTATCTCAAGAACACAATCCTAAAGTAAGAAAGATCATTAAAAAAGATATAGATTTTCTTGATCATATCCAAATGGAAATGGCGACTGCTAGACAGTTTTTGTTTATCGCAAGATTAAAAAACACAAAGGATAAGCAAACCTTTGATACGGCAAATCGCATTGAGAAAGTCATATCCGAACAGGGCTTTGAAACACACCGAATGAAGAAAAATGAAATCAAGCGATTTTTCGCTTTGTATTTTGATGCAAGCATGAACGGTGAGCAAATGCCTGATACAGACGGTGAGCAGTTCTTTGAGGTGGATGCAGATGACGAAAAAGAAGATTAGTTTTGGTATCCTTATTTTTCTGCTGTCGGCGGCTACTGTTTTATGTGGGTATAAAATTTACAGCGAATTATATGCCCGAAACCGTGAAAAACAGGATTTTAAGAAAATAGTAAGTCTCGTTACAGCGGACGAAAAAGATGACAGCGAAACTGAGGATCAGCCGTACGCAGAACAGAAACGAAATCTTAAAGCATTATTCAATCAAAACAGCGACTGTATAGGCTGGATATATATCCCCAGTACGGCGATTAATTATCCTGTAATGCATACGCCTTCTAATCCGCAGAAATATCTTCGACGAGATTTTTACGGAAATTACAGTCAAAGCGGTGTGCCGTTTTTAGATTCAAGATGTAATTTGAAAAGCACAAATTTAATCATCTACGGACACAATATGCGAAACGGAACCATGTTTTCGGATGTAAAAAACTATGCAAATGCCGCTTTCAGAAAAGCACATCCGGTTATTGAATTTGAAACAGCCAACGGTATATACAAATTCAATGTTATCGATGTAAAAATTACAGATACGGCAGATAAAAAATACAATGAAATATATTCTGAAAATGATCGCTTTCTAACCCTTTCCACATGTTACGGAAATCAAGAAAGCGGCCGTATTTTAGTTACGGCAAAGGAGGAAATACAGTAATGCTCAAACGAAAACCAAAGGTACTCACACCAGAGCAGGCGGAAGAGGTCCGCACAAAGGATTTTTTCGACATGATCCTGCCCGGCACAATCAAATTCCTTTCCGACCATTATATCTTGGGTGACAGTTATCGCTGTGTATGGGCGATCCGTGAGTATCCGCCCTCCATCGAGGAACAGGCGATCCTCTCTCAGCTTGCCGACCGCAGCGGCGTAACCTTACGCATCTATCACAGACTGGTCGAAAGCATGGAACAGAGGAAAATCATTCAAAACGCCACCCGCCGAAACAAACTGAAAAGCGGCGGCACTGATGTAAACGAAACCATCGAAGCCGAGGGTAACCTGCAGGATGTGGTGGAGCTGCTGGCAAATCTCCGCAAGAACCGTGAGCCGCTTCTGCACTGCTCGGTGTTCATCGAATTAAAGGCACGGAATATGGATGCGCTCAAAGAGCTGCAGAGCGAAATAGCAATGGAACTGACGCGCTCCAAAATTTCGGTAGACCGCCTGACCTTACGGCAGAAAGAAGGTTTTTTGTCTGTTCTGCCAGTGGGCGCAAATCAGTTTGGCGCGCAGTATGAGCGCGTCCTGCCTGCCAGCTCGGTGGCAAATCTGTATCCCTTCAACTTCTCCGGCAAGACCGATCCGAGAGGCATCTATATCGGCAGGGATAAGTTCGGCACGAACATTCTTGTCGACTTCGACCGCAGAGCCGAAGACAAAACCACAAGCAATATCCTCATTTTAGGCAACAGCGGTCAGGGCAAAAGTTATCTGTTAAAGTTAATTCTCACCAACCTGCGCGAATCGGGAAAGCTGATCATCTGCCTTGATCCCGAAAGCGAGTACGAAGAAATCTGTTCGGCGCTGGGCGGCTGTTATATCGATTTCCTGTCCGGCGAGTACACTATAAACCCGTTAGAGCCGAAAGCTTGGAATGACAGCACAGACGATGTTGATCCCGATGCACCTGCGGCGTTTAAAAAAGCGACAAGGCTTTCCCAGCACATCGCATTTTTAAAAGACTTCTTCCGCAGCTACAAGGATTTTAGCGACAGTCAGATCGATACCATTGAAATCCTGCTCTCTAAGCTGTATGCCCGTTTCGGTATTACCGACAGCACCGATTACAGCAGGCTGAAGCCCACTGATTATCCCATTATGGAGGACTTCTACAAGCTGTGCGAGGAAGAATTCTACAGCTACGATAAAAGCAGAAAATATCTCTATACCGAAGAAACGCTCCAAGAGGTATGCCTCGGCATCCACTCCATGTGTGTCGGTTCGGAGTCAAAATACTTCAACGGACACACCAACATCACGGATGACGTTTTTCTCGTATTCGGCGTGAAGGGCTTAATGGATACCAATAAGCGATTAAAAGATGCTATGTTGTTTAACATCCTGTCCTTCATGAGCAATCAGCTTCTCGGCAAGGGCAATACGGCGGCATCCATAGATGAACTGTATCTCTTTCTCACTAACATGACGGCAATCGAATATATCCGCAACGCCATGAAGCGTGTGCGTAAAAAGGATTCCTCGATTATTCTGGCAAGTCAGAATATCGAGGATTTTTTAATCCCGTCTATCCGTGAGTTTACAAAACCGCTGTTTTCTATTCCTACGCATCAGTTTTTGTTCAACGCAGGACAGATCAATCCAAAGGAATATATGGACGCACTTCAAGTCGAGGCTGCCGAATTTGAACTGATCAAATATCCCGAAAGAGGCACCTGCCTCTACCGCTGCGGCAACGAGCGATACCTGCTGCAGGTCATTGCTCCCGATTACAAATCCGCATTATTCGGAAAGGCAGGTGGACGATAATGAGTGCGACCGTTGCCGCTGTCATGAAAAAAATTGCTGTATATATTTTTACAGACAAAAAAGCATTAAAAACCGTAGGCGGCATCGTGCTTGGAATTATCATCACAATCATTATGCCGATTGCTACGGTTATCGGTATTTTTAACGGTAACATCAATATTGATACAGACCGCCTTCAAACAATGGTTGTTCAGAATTTATCTGCAGAAGAAAAAGTCAAACTACAATTTGTTGAAGATACAATGAACAGTATTAATGAAAAAATGAAAGCCGCAGGATTTAACGGCCGAATTAAAGAAGCGCAGGTGCTGTATGTACTTGCGCTTTCCGATTTTTCTCATAATCCCGATTTTGAAGATAAATTGGTTGCTTGCTTTCAGGAAAATCAAACAGACGGGCAGTTGATTGCCGCTGTTAATTCTGCATTCGGCACACAGCTCACAGCTGAAGATTTCGGTAAAGTTATGGGAAATATCCGCGCTACGACAATCGACATTTCGGACTTTACCGATCCCGCAACAAAAAACAATTTGGATATCGTAAAATGGGCAATCCATGCGCAGGAAAAAGGATGGGGCTATGTCTACGGCACATACGGTTCCGTGCTGGATGAAACGCTGCTGACAAGCAAGATCGCTCAGTATCCCGATGAGGTCGGCGGTTATGAGGATTTCATCCGTCAGAATTGGCTGGGCGGCAGAACCGCAGACTGTGTCGGACTCATAAAAGGCTATGGCTGGTACAATACAGAAACCGCGCAGATTGAAATCGGCGCAAACGGTATGCCTGACATCGGTGCGGATACCATGTATGAAAACGCTGCAGAGAAAGGCACGATTGATACCATCCCCGAAATTCCCGGCTTGGCTGTTTGGCACGAAGGTCATATCGGCATCTATATCGGAAACGGCGAAGTGATCCAAGCCGCCAACACCAATGCCGGAGTCATACGAACACCCATCGGTCAAAGCGGCTGGACACACTGGCTGAAAGTGCCATATATCAAATATATTGAAGAAAGCGAGAAGTCAACATCATGAAAATTAATATACCTTTCCGAAGAAAAGATTCGGAAATAGAAACAAGTCCCTGTGTAGTAGAGAAAACTGTGGAGTTGTCTGCCGATTGGTTTGATCGCTTCTCTCAGAATCTACTGAACGATTATGATTTTATTCTTGAAAATATCGACCATATGTATCAAGACAATAATGGCGTGAACCATTGTCTGTTGGTGCTTTGTAAAGAAAGGGATGATGGAATTATCGTGGAATCCGAGGGTAGTTCCTATGCCCGTTACAGCGCCTATCTTCCATGTGCACGCAAGCTTATACAGCAGGAGCAATATCCGTCGTTGACTGCATACGCAGATGAAATGCGATGGCTTGCAGACAAGTATGTGCAGAAAGCTTTAAACGGTCAGCTTGACTGCCAGTACAGAATTGATTTTGACGAGGTGAGAAATCTCTGCCGTCACAACGGGTTCAACGAAGAATTATTTATAGATATGCTCTCCGACAGAGATGAAATTGACGATGTTGACTTTTTAGATGACGGCTGTATCGTTACAATTTCCGATCCGTATTTGCGTCAGGGAAATGAAGAAAACCTTCGCAGATTGAATTCTGAAGAAGTTGAAATTATATGTGCAAAGCATGTTTTATGGCTTCACGACGCAGGCGGCGAACAGGCGGATTTTTCTAACTGCTTGATTAAGGATATAAATCTTTCAGGCAAAAATTTAATCAATGCTGTTTTTAACGGCGCTAAGTTTGTGAATACGGATATGAGCAAGTCGGAATTCTGCTTTTCTCTCTTTAACAGCACGAGATTCCAAAACTGCAATTTATCAGATGTTATTGCGGAAGAATCCGAATTTAAATGTTCTGAGTATGTTGCCTGTGCTTTCGACCGTGTAATATTTACGCACAGCAATTTTACAGGTGCAAAATTTTATGACTGCACAATGAAAAACGGCAGTCTGCAAAACTGCTGCATTGATAAAACTGAGTTCGGTGATATGAATCTTGGTTCAGTAGATATGCGTAACTGCGGTTATGATGAGCAGGAATGGACGGTAGAACAGCTCGGCGAGAATATTTCTATGTGAGGTGTAAATTTGAAGAAAGCGACAATCCATATTTCCTACGATGAGGAAAAACTGAATGCAATGAAATTGTATCTCGAACAAAAAAAGGTGCACATCTTGATAATGAGGTTATCAAAATGCTTGATACTTTGTTTAATAAAACTGTTCCGTCAGGTGTCCGTGATTTCATATCAATGAAAGCTGAAGGCTATGCACCGACTTCTAAAAAAGAGATAAAAACAATGGATGATATTAAACTTGAATACAACAATCACCGTCTGTGAGCCAACCTGTCGCCCCGTGTGGCGATTTTGGTGGCGAGGTCGGGAAAGCAATCGATTGAGAGCAAGTCTGCAAAATTCCGGAGTTTTCGGGCAAGACAAAAACAGATGTAACAGCAGGGTTCCTCTGAGATGTTACAGGGTCGATATTCAAGCAGGAGAAAGAGAGGTGGGTTGCTTGCGCTCCCACCTCTCGGTTTACATCGGACGGCAACGCCGACCGTTAGGGCGTTTTCGGAGATTCAATATGCATGTTTTCAGGGTGGGTTGCTGATAGCAATACAACTCAAACAGATGGGTTGCAATACGGAAAACCGCTGTATTTAAGGCGATTTTTACAGCGGTTGCAGAATTTGAATGGAGGTGAAGTTATGCCTGCACCAAAAGATAAGAAAAAGTTTTTACTATGGGCATATCCAAGTACATTGGAGCTTGTAAAGAACAATTATCGAAAAGATCAATGCAAAAGTCAGTCAGAATTTATAGAGCGAGCTATTCAGTATTATGTTGGTCGTGTTACTGCTGACGATGACACGTCCTATCTGCCGAACGCATTTCTGTCCAATATGAAAAGTATTGTTGCTGAGAGCGATAACAAATACAGCAAAATGTTATTTAAGCTGTCCGTTGAGATTGCAATTATGCAAAATCTTGTTGCGGCAACGAATGATATTGATCTGTTATCGCTGGAAAGACTCCGAGGTGAATGTGTGAAAGAGGTCAAGCGACTCAATGGTTCATTTTCTTTTGAGGATGCGATCGACTGGCAGAAAGAATAAGTTATGGCAAAACTGATTACAAAATTCAAATATCTGAAAGCGAATGCACGGCAGTCTGTCGGCGGCTATGCAAAATATATTGCTACCCGTGAAGGCGTAGATAAAATAGATGAGACCTATAAACTTGCACCGTCTTCTATAAAACAGCAGAAATTAATTCAGAGAATACTCAAGGACTTTCCCGACAGCAAAGATAGTTTGGAGTATGAGGACTATCTAAAAAGTCCGACTGTAGGTAATGCTTCTGAATTTATTACACGAACAATGGAAGATAATGCCTATGAGGTGAAACAGACAAAAACCTACGCTGACTATATTGCTACCAGACCGGGAGCGCAGAAATTCGGTACGCACGGACTCTTTACCGATGATGGTGTACAGGTAAAACTGAATGAAGTATCTGAAAACTTAAATCAGTACGGTGGAAATGTCTGGACAGTGATTATCTCACTCCGCCGTGAAGATGCTGAACGGTTAGGCTTTAATACAGGCGAACGGTGGCGGGATATGCTTCGTTCACAGACAAGTTTAATATCCGAAAACTTTCATGTCCCGATGCAGACCCTGAAATGGTATGCGGCGTTTCACAATGAAAGCCATCATCCCCATGTGCATCTGATGGTCTATTCAGCTGAAGAAAAGCAGGCGTATCTTTCAAAGCAAGGCATAATGAAGCTGCGCTCTTCTTTTGCAAAAGATATTTTTGCCCAGGATTTGCTCTGCGTGTATGAAAAGCAAACCGAATACCGTAACGAGTTGAAACTGAACAGTCGTGAGGTAATCGAGGAAATCATTTCAAAAATCAACAGCGGTGTTTATGATAATCCCAAGCTGGAAGAAATGCTTTTAAATCTTGCCAACAGATTGACTAAGACATCGGGTAAGAAAGTTTACGGTTATCTGAAATTGGATGTTAAAGCGATTATTGATTCTATTGTAGATGAAATTGCATCAGATGAACGAATATCTGCGTTATATGATTTGTGGTATGAACAAAGAGAATCTGTTATCAAAACATATACAGACGAGTTTCCAGAACGAGTTCCGCTGTCGCAAAACAAAGAATTCAAGTCTATTAAAAATGCTGTTATACAGGAGACAATGAATATTGTTAACGAATGTTTGTTTACAACTGATGATGCAGAAAATGCTGATGAACAATCTGAATCTGATTACGAGCCGAGCAATGAAGAAACAGAACCTCCGCTTACCGATAAAGAAAAAACTTCTTTAATGTGGCAGTATTACAAGAAAGCGAAAACTTTGCTTGTCCGTGATAATGAAGGCTATGATCCGAGCACGGCGGTTGAGTTTCTGATTGAATCTGCGAAACTCGGATGCGGCGTTGCAAAATATCGCCTTGGCAAGATGTTTTTGAAAGGCAAAGATGTGCCGAAGAATGTAGATTATGCTTTGCGATGGCTTGAAGAATCAGTTAATGAGGGCAATGAATTTGCAGGATATCTGCTCGGTAAAACATATCTTAAAGGTGAAAATGTAGAGCAGGATTTAATTCGTGCGGAAGATTTGCTGCGAAAATCCTCCGTACAGGGTAACAAATATGCAAAATATGCGCTCGGCAAAAGTCTGCTTGACGGCGAATTATTTTTGCAAAATATTCCCGAAGCGATAAAACTGATTACCGAATCGGCTGACAGTGGCTTTGCTCCCGCACAGTATTTACTCGGAAAATTATTATACAAAGGCGAAATGATACCGCAGGATTTGAAGAAAGCAATAGAATATCTTGAAAAAGCAGCTGAGCAGAAAAATCCTTATGCCGCCTACCTTGCCGGAAAAATACTGCTTAAAGAAGATTCGGTCAAAGATATCAGAAAAGCAATCCGCAACCTTGAAATTGCCGCTGAGAACGGAAACCATTATGCAGAGTATATACTCGGAAATCTGTATCTCTACGGCAAAGAGGTTGAGTGTGACTATGACAGATCAATTGTATACCTTACTGCTTCAGCCGAACACGGCAACCAATATGCCGCACAACTACTCTACAGTATTAAATCCAACCGCAATTGGTCGGCAACTCTCGGTTCGCTCCGCTTGCTTGGTCAAATCAGCCGTATCATCCAAAATCGGTTAGAGGAAGGACGCAAAGAAAAACAGCATTCAATTGACCGCAAACTACGCAGAACAATTGAAGAAAAAAAGCAGGCGCATGGTTTAAAACAGAGATAAGAAAAGCCTACAGACCGAAAATCCGTAGGCTTTTTCTAGGAAAAATTTCAAATGATGGAGTTGAAACTGTATGCTGAAATCACTTGCCAATAAAGGATAACTAATTGTTATTCTTTAAAATCAGTAATTTGAGTGAATAAGAGGATATTATTCCATGTTAAAGGTATTTTTCCTTCAAAAAACAACTTTAGAAATGTTTTTGAAGAAATCCTTTTAGTGACAATCGATTTGTTGAGTTCTTCTTTTATGGCTTTGTCAAGGTCATCTTCGTTTAGTGAGTCGATATAATTATTTACACAATCATTTAACGAATCAACGCTGTAATTACCAAGTGTTGGCTTAATTTGTTTTTTGATTTCTTCTACTGAAATTGGTAACAAGTATTGAATTTCTTCAATCAGTTTTACTATTTCATCTAAATTAAGCAATATTGGAATTTCTCTAATCATTTCATTAGTATTATCCGAAACATGAATAAAGTTTAGATAATTATTAATTGCGCCAATATTTTTTCTAATGCTATATTGTATGGAATTTAAGGAGCTTTCTTTGTAACTATTAAGTTTTTTACAAGAATCGTTACACTTTTGATCGCTGTTTTTTAATATTATAATAGCTGAATAATTCCAACACATAGAAAAGCAGTTAAGAATAATTCTCGTTAAATCAGCATTTTTCCATCCGTATTTCCATAAAGAAAACACCTGATTTTGAGATAATATTTTAATTTTCATATAAACTGGATAAAAGCCCAATAATTCAAATTCCTTAAATACTTTTTCAATCATATTTAATGCTAAGCATTCTGGCTTTAATAGTACTAATGCATATTTATTTAAAACATTCAAGTAATTGTTATTTACTTTTTTTAATATATTATTTGAAAACAAAAATTCAAAATCTTTCATAATAACGCTCCAAAAGGAAGGATAAAAAATGAAGAAAATCAGTGCTCCACTTCTTTTGTGTATCTGTGCATTTTTAATACTCATTCCTGTATCATATATATCAATTAAAAATATTAGTATTGATTCAGTTAACCCGGCAAGTTTTATATCCCCACTTTTGACTGTATTTAATTTCTTTTTTGCAAGATATTTATTAAAACGTGAAAAAAGAT